>Ga0137359_10000020_pt1 | contig 125231 bp, 110 predicted proteins | sample Mad1_40_16metaG_FD_108281 | JGI IMG/M metagenome (GOLD analysis project Ga0137359, IMG submission 108281) | Vadose zone soil microbial communities from Angelo Coast Range Reserve, California, USA - Mad1_40_16 metaG | ecosystem: Environmental > Terrestrial > Soil > Vadose zone | place: USA... | reverse complement strand
TCTCTGCCATCAGCGGATTGGCACGATTGACCTCAAACAAGTCCCTCGAGATCATTGACAATGTGTTTACCATGTCTCCGAACACCCGTTTACGATCTCCCCGGTCTATACAGGCGACGGCATGTAGCCCAGAGCGAGTCCGCGAGCCCTGGGTCGTATTCGCCGTCCCTTTCATCCAGCCCGGTGGCAAGCCCGCGTAGCGTGCGACAGCAGTCATTCATTAAATTCACAACGATTCACGACGAATGCGGTTGTTTCGCTGTCGCCCGCTACGCAGGCTTGTTGATGGATCGCCTCGCGATGGCGCCGGCTGATCCACAGGGCTCGCGGACTCGCCCTGGACGGCCTCGTGCCTTAAGTTATCGTATGTCTACGACAACGATACTCACAGTCGAGAGAGTTCTCTCTACGGTTCTTCTCTGCAGCCCGCCAGGAATGCATTGAAGTCTTGTTCCTGAGCCCCTCGAGCGTCACGCACAGTGCATCGGTTCTCAGTCTTCGTCGATCTCGAGCTCGGAACCGGCAGGCCTTTGATACTGTGTTATATTCTGCCGTGTTATGATTCAGTTTCGGAGAATCGTCTCTTCGATCGAGGTCATTGAGAACATCGCCGTCTCTGGTAGCATAAGAGAGCATGCTCGCCTGAGAAGGCTCTATGCGGTCGGCGCTGGCGCAAGCTGAAAGGCTCTGCCGATGTTGAGTTGCTCACTGGCGAGGTTAGACAGGCCGAGCTACATTGGTACGAAGCTCACGGCATAGGCAAGAAAGAAGTTAAGATCAAGCGACTATTGGACTGAGTAACATCTGATGACTTTCGCAATCTGCCTGGACAATGAAGGTTACGAAGCGTCCTTAGAGCTTCGCAAGATATACAGTGTGGTTCGTCCGGAGCCCAACGACCCCAAGGGATACATCCGAATCGTCGATGAATCGGGCGAAGACTACCTCTACAGCGCGAAAGGGTTCGAGATAATCGAACTTCCTCCACGGATCGAACGCAAGCTCGTAGCCACGTTGCGATGATGGGGCCTAACGTGCCGTTTGATCGAAGGATAACAGCGGTACTAGGGCTTAATCCCCTTTTGTGCTTCTGTCGTTTCAGAGTCGCGGCCATCGACGCAGCATTGACCGAACGCTAGCAATTCTTAACAGCCCATGACCAACCACTCCGAAATTGCCGAATTCCTCTGGAAGATCGCCGACCTCATTAAGGATGATTATGACGCCAAGGACTACGAGAATGTCATCCTGCCTTTTACGCTCCTCCGTCGTCTGGACTGCGTACTGGAGCCAACTCGTAATAATGTCCGAGAGGCGCGATCAAAGTACGGGGCGGCGCCCGAACAAACTCGTGATGCTCTACTGACCAGAGCCGCAGGCCAACGTTTCTATAACACCTCGGAGTATTCGCTCTCGGAACTGCTCAAGCGCCCCGCCGATCTTGGTGCGAATTTCTCCGCTTACCTCGCCGGGTTCTCAGCCAATGTGCAGGACATCCTTTACAACTTTTCTGGCGGCGAGGAAAAGGGACTCAGCCCGATTTACGAAACCCTTCTCCGCAAGCGCCTTCTCTTCAAAGTCACTCAAGCCTTTGCTGAGATAGATCTTTCACCGGCAAACGTGGACAACCACGGCATGGGCACCATCTTTGAGTACTTGATCCGCAAGTTCAAGGAAGCGAGCAACGAAGCCGCCGGACAATTCTATACTCCGCGCGACATCATCCGCCTGATGGTGAAGCTTGTCTTCGAACCGGATCGCGATAAATTGGCGAAGGAGAAGCTCATCGGAATATACGACCCTGCGTGCGGTACAGGAGGGATGCTCACAATCGCCAAGGAATACCTGCTGGCCGCCGTGAACCCGAATCTGGAGGTCTACCTCTACGGTCAGGACATCAACGAGAAAACCTACGCTATCGCCAAGGCCGATATGCTGATGAAGGGTGAAGATCCGGAGAACATAAAACGCGAGAACACTCTCAGCCACGACTTACTGCCGGGAAAACAGTTCAACTACATGCTCTCGAATCCGCCGTTCGGCAAGGACTGGAAGAATATACGCGATGAGATCGAAGCGGAGCACAAGCGCGGGGCAGCGGGCCGATACGCCCCGGGCCTGCCGGACGTTGGTGACGGCGCGATGCTGTTTCTCCTGCACAAGCTCAGCAAGATGGCGCCCGAAGGGTCAAAGATCGCGCTCATCTTCAATGGCTCACCGCTCTTCAACGGCGACGCCGGCAGTGGGCCGAGTAATATTCGCAAACACATTCTGGAAAATGATTGGCTTGACGCAATAGTCGCGTTACCCAACGATCTGTTCTACAACACGGGCATCGCTACATACATCTGGCTTATCAATAACCGCAAACCAACAGAGCGGCATAACAAAGTACAGCTCATCAATGCCACCGGCTCCGAGTTTTACACGATGCTCCGGCGAAACCTCGGCAAGAAGCGCGTGGAGATCAGCGAAGACCAGTCTGCGGCAATCCTCGGCATTTACGACGCCTTTGACGAAAGCAAAGTGAGCAAGATTTTCGACACCTCCGACTTCGGCTACACCAAGGTCTGTGTCGAACGCCCGCTACGTTTACGTTACGACCTGACCGAAGAACAAAGACAGCGTCTTCAACTCGAATCGATCGTGCTAAAGCTGAAAGGTGATCGCGCCGGACAACTCGCGACCGCGCTGGAACAACTATCCGGCCAGGCACCGTGGAATGACGATGCCCAATTCTTTGCGGCTTTGGATAAAGCCCTGTCGTGGAACCTCACCGGAGCGTTGGGCAAAGTCATCCGCGCTGTTTTGGGTGAGCGCGACGAAACCGCCATGCCTCTGATCCGCGAGTTGTTGACCTTCGAGATAGGAGAGGACTTTGATTTCGAAGAGTTCCGTTTTGAAGGTGGCTTTAAGCACGCGGACGGAAGTTATTGCCACTACGAACCGGACTCCGAACTACGCGACTTCGAGAACGTGCCGCTGAAAGATGACATCAACGAGTACTTTGCCCGCGAAGTGTTGCCTCATGTGCAGGATGCCTGGATGGACCGAGAAAAGGATAAAGTTGGTTACGAGATCAGCTTCACCAAGTACTTCTACGAATACACGCCCCGGCGTTCAACTGAAGAGATCGCAGCCGAACTACTGGCGCTAGACGAAGAAGCGGAGAATTTGCTGCGGGAGATTGTAAAAGTATGAGCAGCGCCTGGCAGATAACAAGGCTGCGGTTCTTGCTTGATGCGCCGTTGACCTATGGTGCGACGGAATCCGGCATTGAGTTCGATGCAGAACTACCTCGATACATTCGTATCACCGACATTCGGGCGGATGGAAGCCTTGAACCGGAAAATGCTGTATCACTGCCTTACGATGTTGCTCGTCCGTACTTGTTAAGAGACAGAGATGTGTTGCTTGCCCGGAGCGGTGCGACGGTAGGCAAGGCCTTTCTCTATCGGGCAAACGGCGGTGGTGAAGCTTGTTTCGCCGGGTATCTAATTCGTGCGCGGTGTGAGCAACGGAGGATATTGCCGGAGTATCTCTCCTATTTCCTTCAGTCAGCAGACTACTGGGATTTCATCAATCAGTCTGCCTTGCAAGCGACGATTCAAAACGTCAGTGCCGAAATCTATAAAGAGGTGCCAGTAACGCACCCTTCAGTAGAAAGGCAAGCAGTGGTCGTTGCGTTCTTGGACGAACAGACGGGGAGAATTGACCGACTCATTGAAATGCGGCGGCAACAAATGTATTTGCTCAAACGTCAGCGGGCTGCGGTCGTCCAGCAAGCCGTCACTCGCGGCCTCAATCCCAACGCCCTGATGAAAGACTCCCGTCTGCCGTGGCTTGGGGAGATTCCGACGCATTGGGAAGTGAAGCGAAACAAAGTTATCTTCCGCGAAATTGACCGCCGGTCGGTGGACGGTAGCGAAGAATTGTTGACTGTTTCGCATCTCACTGGCGTCACACCTCGTGCTCAAAAAGAGGAAGTGAACATGTTCTTGGCGGTTTCGAACGAAGGTTACAAGTGCGTTGAGATTGGCGACCTCGCAATCAACACAATGTGGGCTTGGATGGGCGCGCTTGGCATCTCTAAGTTTTCCGGCATCGTTAGTCCTTCATACAACGTCTATCGCTTTCGGACTACGGCGCTTTCAGACTATTACGATCTTCTTTTCCGTAGTCCAAACTTCATCAAGGAAATCATTCGGCATTCGACCGGTGTTTGGGAATCACGGTTGCGCCTTTACCCGCAAGCCTTCTTTGACATTCGCTCTCCGGTTCCACCTTTGGAAGAGCAGCGCGAGATTGTGAGGTTTGTTGAAAAAGCCACAGGCCGCACTGAGGGAGTTCTGAATTCTATCAATCGGCAAATCACCCTCCTTGCTGAATATCGCGCTGCCCTGATTCACGAATGCGTTACCGGACAGCGGCGTATTGGCGAAGAGGTCATCCCAGAGGTTCTATGAGCGACCACGACAAGAGACGCATCCAAGAGGTTGCAATGGAAGATGTGGTAGTCGCCTCGCTCGGCGCCAGTCCCCTCTACAATTCCCGCGGCGCCAATCACTTTGATGCGGCAACCCAACTCGACATTGAACAGTTGTGGGACTTCATCGAGGCAACCCAACCCAAGGAACTAGCGAAGCTACAGAAGCAGTTTTCCGATGCGCCTCGTGAAGCGTTGGCGGGGCACGTGACAGGTTTGATTGAGAAACGCGGCACGCTTGAAGTATTGCGGAACGGAGTTTCGTTCAGTGGCATCAATCTCCAATTGGCCTATTTTCGTCCGTCTGCAGGAGGCAACCCCGAGCATCAGGCGCGCTATGAACGCAACCGATTCGCGGTGATGCGCCAGGTGCATTTCTCGACTAAGACACCCGACCAGTCTGCGGATGTAGTGATTCTGCTCAATGGGCTTCCGATCGTTTCGGTGGAACTGAAGAACCACTTCACCAATCAGAATGTGCAGCACGCCATCGCTCAGTACCGTCGGCGCGACAAGAACGAGCCATTCTGGAAGCGTTGCCTGGTGCACTTCGCAGTGGACGACGACGCGGCATACATGAGCACACAGATCGCGGGAACGGACACTGCGTTTCTGCCGTTCAATCGCGACACCCATAATCCGATCATCGGAGAGAGCTTTTCCTCAAGCTATGTGTGGGACGACTTCATCGACGAATACGGCGAGGCGCAGACGGGCATCCTGCGAGCGGATTCACTGTTGCTATTGATCCAGAATTATCTGCACCTTGAGCGCGACGAGAAAACCGGCAAGGAAAAGTTTATCTTCCCGCGCTTCCATCAACTGTTGGCGGTGCGAAAACTTCTGGCTTACGCAAAGGCACACGGCAGCGGACACAACTACCTGATTCAGCACAGCGCCGGCTCAGGTAAGAGCAACAGTATCGCGTGGCTCGCGCATCAGCTTGCAAACCTGTGTGGTGAGAACGACCAGCCGATCTTTGATAGCATCGTGGTCATTACCGACCGCCGGGTGCTTGATCGGCAACTGCAGAACACGATCAAACAGTTTGAGAAGATCAAGGGCACCGTCACGAAGATAGATCGCAACACCAGACAACTTGTGAAGGCGCTGGAACGCGGCGACAAGATCATCATTACCACGCTCCAGAAGTTTGGGTTCGTCGGTGCGTTGGCGAAGATCCCCGGCAAGAAGTTCGCCGTCATCGTGGATGAGGCTCATAGCTCGCAGACCGGCGAGGGCGTGAAGGATCTCAAGCTCGCGTTAACGAGCGACCAGGAACTGAAGAAGGCATTGGGCAAGGACGACGAGGGCGAGGAAGAAGATCCGATCGAAGCTGAACTGGAGAAAATGCAGAAGGCTCGGCAGAAGCTGCCGCACCTGTCGTTCTTTGCCTTCACAGCAACGCCGAAGGATAAAACTCTGGAGCTGTTTGGTACGCCGGACAAGAGCGTCAAGAAGGGCTTCCGGCCGTTTCATCAATACTCGATGCGGCAGGCAATCGATGAGGGCTTCATTCTCGACGTGCTGGAAAGCTACACGACCTACAAAACCTACTTTGAGTTAATCGAAAACGAGAAGGCTGAGGGTGACCTTGAAGTTGAGAAGCTCAAGGCTCGCCGGTTGATGCTGGAATACGTGGATCGCCACGCCTTCGCCATCAAACGCAAAGCTCACATCATCGTGGACCATTTCACCCGCAAGACAGCACATAAGATTGCGGGACAGGCGAAGGCGATGGTGGTGACCCATTCCCGCGCTCATGCGGTGCTCTACAAACAGGCCATTGATGAAGTGCTGCGCGAACAGAAGCTGCCGTTCGGCGTGCTCGTGGCGTTCTCAGGCACAGTGACGATCAACGAGCAGAAGTTCACCGAAGAAAACATGAACCCGCCGGACATCGGCGACATCGCCGAGGCATTCAAGAATCCAGCCCAGCGAATACTTGTGGCGGCCAACAAATTCCAGACCGGCTTCGACCAACCACTACTTCACACTATGTATGTGGACAAGAAGCTCGGAGGCGTGGCGGCAGTGCAGACCTTGAGCCGTTTGAACCGGACATTTCCTCCGCTCAAGAAAGATACGATGGTGCTTGATTTCGTGAATGAGCAGGAAGCGATCCAGGCGTCTTTTCAGGACTATTACCAGAAGACTGAGCTCGAAGGCGCTACGGATCCGAACAAGCTTTACAACCTCAAATACACGCTTGAGCAAATGCGCGTCTTCACGGCCGAGGACCTTGCGGAGTTCGTGGAGCTTTTCGTTGTGAAGAAACTCGGGTCGGAGAGACTTCAGCCATTCTTCCAGCGCATCGTGGACACCGGATACAAGAACCTCGCATCGGAACACAAAGGCGAAAAGGGCTACGAAAAGTTAAAGGCGGCGGCAAAGGATAAATTCCGCAAGGAGACAGCTCGCTACGTGCGCCAATACAATTTCATCAGTCAGATCATGACTTTTACCGACACCGCATTGGAGAAATTCTATCTCTTTACGAAATTGTTGCTGCGGCAGCTACCATATGAGAAAGATACGCTGCCTCTGGAAGTCGTCGAGATGATCAACATGGAGAACTTCCGAGTGCAGGAAGAGCAGAACGGCCGCATCGTTCTTGCCGAAGAGGATGCCGCGCTGACACCGACTGCCGCCGACGGTCATCGAGGTAAGAAGGAAGAAGAGAAGGAGAAGCTCAAGGTCATTGTTCAGAAGCTGAACGAAGACTACGGAATTGAGTTCGAGGAAGCGGATCGGGTGATAAACGCAATTAAGCTAAAGCTGGAAGAGGACGACACGTTGCGAGCGGCGTTTAAAACCAAGAGCATTGAGTTCCTCCGACGGCAAAAACTGCAGGACAGCATCAAGCAAGCCTTCCTCGACAATGCTGATGAGTTTCTTAGTTTCATGTCCAAGACCGAAACCGATCCGGCCTTCGGCAAGTTTTTCTTCTCGGAGATGTTCAAATGGTATGAACAGGCTGTGACAAGCGAGAAACCGCAGAATCCCAATATCTAGTCAGCAGCATCTTGCGTTACCGCGGCCGAAGTTTTGATCAGAATTTATATGGGCTATGAACTCTCTTCTCCCGTTGGGTTCCCATACGTGGCCATACCCGCACGAGTACCTGAGACTGACGTTGTTAGGTATCGAGATACCATACCGGCCAAACACTCAATGTGTGACGTCGTAGTCCGGGATCCAATCCTTTAACGCCGTCTGTGTATCGCGATCCTCAGACACCGGTAACAACTGTTTCTCCCAACCCGCGCCTTCCGATACCGCTGAGAGTGCGCTCGCCAGCAGGGTAATAGCCTCGCGCATCAGTTTTTGATGGCCAGGTGTGTACTCGTCAATCGTGGATGAATAAACAGACACAGCGCCGTACATGATCGAATCTTTGGTCGAGTCTTTTGCCGAGCCTTTGATGATCGGAAATGCCGCGAGCGTTTTGTAATCTGCGTTCTGCTCGACCACCGATGGAGGCAGGTCCAGTCTGGGATCGGTATTACAAAACGGTTTTCGATTGGCGAGTACCCAGCCGGTCACGCCTTCGCCGGCCCCGATCACACGACCCTTCAGGAACATCCAATGCGAGCCCGTCGCATGCGCGACAACGTTCTGACCGGACTTGGAGTCCACGAGCGTGATCGCACACATCGAATGCGGGACAACCAATCTTACTTTCTCCGCGAACGCGATGAGCACTGCATCCTGGCTGCGCGCGCCGATTACCGCCTGAGCGAGATCGCACATAGCGGCCATGTCGTCATCGCTTACATTTGTTCCCTGTGGCTTGTCGGCTTCGTCATCTTCAGCGAGGCCTGCGGCCGGCTCGACCTTTTTTGCGGCCTCGGAAAGCTGCTCAGATGCCTCGATCCCGAAGCTCGGCAGCGCTGTTCCCCGGTGTGCGCTTATCTCCGTTTCGAACTCGGACAGGTGCGCGATGAAGGTGCCCACTACGGTTGGATCGTACTGTGTTCCGCTGCCCCGGAGGACCAGGTCGATCGCTTCCTGACGAGTCATTCCTTTGCGGTATTGGCGGTCCTCGCGGACTGCGTCAAAGCAATCCACAACGGTCAGGATTCGCGCGGTCAGCGGAATGTTCTCGCCGCTCAAGCCGTCAGGATAGCCCCCGCCGTCCCAACGTTCGTGATGATGACGAACCACCGGGACGATCGGGTATGGAAATTCAACGCGGCTCAGAATCCGAGCGCCGGCAATCGTGTGAATCTTCATCTTCTCGAATTCAGCGGCGGTCAGCTTGCCCGGCTTGTTGATAATGTAGTCGGGCACCGCGATCTTCCCGATATCGTGAAGGAGCGCGCCGGCCCTGAGAGCTTCGACTTCCGCGGGTGTGCATCCAAGGATTCGCGCGACGCCCGCGGCGTAAATTTGAACGCGCAACACATGCTCGTGAGTAACTTCGTCCTTGGCGTTGATCGCCACGGCCAGCGCTTCTATTGTCTCGCGGTGCGCCTTCTCCATCACCTCGATGCGCTTCTGTACGCCGTCCCGATATTGGCGCTGCCCAAAGAAGATCGCGAGAAAGATCGGCCCGCCGATGACCGCGAGGATCTTCAGGTCATGCTGAAGCGCGTAGTACATCAAGGCTGCGGCCGCGCTATTTGGAAGGAACATCGGGGCCGCGGAGAAGAACCCAGCGAAGACAACAACCGCTTTGTTGTCTTGTCGCAACGCGAACAGCGTAGAGAAGAGACCCAGATTCACAGCCATCTGAACAATGCTCCCCACTAGCATCGCAATCGCGACCGAGAGCAAATCGTGATCGAACCCGGCGCGTGTTTCAGGACGAAAGCCCCCCTGCAAAACCAGATGAATGGTGAACGACGCTGCGAGGGCAACAATCGACATCATACCGGATGAAAACAAATTGCTGGAAAGGCGACGCACCGTCCGTCGCGACGAGGTGAATCCTTCGATGCCTGCAAGAAAGACCGCTGCGGGTGTCCCATATGAGCAGGCCACTAGCAGGATGATCGCATCCGATAGCGTAAACACGACTCGATCTTTCGTGAATTTCAATCCGAGCGGCAGACGAAAATGCTGGGCAAACGTTCCGACAATGATTATTAGCGGGACCAGAGCAAGTAAGATGAGCCGTTCGCGCCACGCGAAGCCTTCTACAATCGCAAGTCCAGCAATCAGCCACGCGGTGACGCCGAGGGCGCTCACCGTCGTCTGATATGCTCGCGATTTCCGATTTGTAGTTACTTGACCCATTCCGTTTCGCTCATCTCTCGTTCAGTTCTTCAAATGAAGGTAAATCGTGTCGTACAAGCCGCACTCGGTGTAACCGGCCTTACGATAGAATCCCTGGGCTCCCCGGTTCTGCTCGTTGACGAACAGACAAAGCGATCTGGTGTTCTTCAAGAGCTGGCTGCCAAGTTGAGAAAGAGAACGCAACCCGTAGCCTCTGCCGCGCTCCGCAGGGTTGACGTAGATGCCTTCCAGATAACAGACGTCGGGTGCTTCAGACATAACCGTCGCACTGAAGATCAGGCGGCCGTTTTCAGTCCACAACCAGACGCGGCCCTGATCGATGCGGCGTAACCAGCGTTCCTGAAAGCCCTGCGGATCGGCCTCCATGGGATTGACTCCACTCTCATCGAGCACCATCTGCGCGTTGACCGGAAGGACTCTCGGAAGGTCATTGGGTGTGGCTTGCCGAAGACCTCTGACGGCCTCAAACGGCTCGATTGGCAGCTGTCGCTCAAGTAACAGCTCACGTCCTAAACGGCGCGGGGTTCGACCGGTTTGAGCGAAGTATCGCCAAAAGGTTTCGACGGTGTCTCGCTCGCCGAGGATCATATGTGCCGACGGGCACTCCTGCGTAAGCCTTGCGAAAGCGGCCAGCGCATCCTCGCTACGGGTTTCCACCAGGGTGAAGTGGCCTATCAATGCGACGCCCTCGAGTTTCCCGTGTGAATCACGGCAAGCGTAGAAGGTGCCCCGGTTGAGATGGCTGACAAGTCCGTTGTCGCGTATGAAGCCCGCGATGAAGACAGTATGAGTTGGCCGCGTAGCTAAAAAGCCAAGCACCTCGCTTTCGTGCTTTTTATCGAGCGCCTCGACCCTTACTGGAAACGTTGCGCCGGGCGCTTCTGCGCCAACTCGAGTCATTGCCTTCTCGACAGCTGATAAGACCATGATGTTATGCACCAGGATTCTGTTTGTGCTTCTCACCGCCGGACTCCAGCAGGCGGAGAAAAAGACAACTTCAACGTCTGCGTGTTTTCAAACTTAGGCATCGTTTATGGTGACGGCGGCATACCGGGCCCGGAGTCACCGTTAACCTGCGCTGAATTCGACTGAGAGATCGCATCTCCCAGCAATATTGCGTCGCCAAGTAAAATGGCGTCACCTTGCAAGACGCCGTCGCCGAGCAACATCCCGTCGCTCAGCAACACCCCGTCGCCAAGTAATACCGCGCACGAAACGAAGGGCATGCCGTCGCCCATGAGCATTCCGTTGCTGACAAGGATGTTGTCACCGAGAAATATCCCGCTCGATAACATGGTGGTGTCACCGAGCAGTATGCCGTTGCTCAACAGAACACCGTCGCCCAACAACATCCCCGTTCCGTAGACCTTCTGATACTGAGTGAACAAGCCGGCTCCGGTTATGTAGGTGTAGCCGGCGATGATGCCCTGTCCCCAGGTGAACGTCTGCCCGCCTATCGTCGATTGAGGAGTCGGGGGAACGCTAATGAGTAGCGGCGAGCCGAGCGGCGTGATATTGGACAACGCCGGTTGCACAAGTTTCGCCAATCGAACCGCGCCTTCGATGTTAACCTCGCCCGCGCCCTGCTCGAACATGTTGGCGCCCGCAATCGGCTGAGCGGTGTACATCAGAATCGCTTTCACCAGGTTCGGCGTGAGCGAAGGGTTGGCTTGCAGCAACAGGGCCGCCGCTCCCGCGACGATGGGCGTGGCCATTGATGTGCCGCTCAGCAGCATCACGTCCTTGTGATCGTCGTTGATTAGCGGGTTGTCGAGGAGTGGGTTGGTTGTAACGATGGAGTTATTGTTGGCCTCGGCAGAATAGAGTCTATTAGCGGGCGCAACAAGGTCCGGCTTGATCAGATTATCGTAGTGCTTGTTGCCTTGCGCATCCGTCGAGTAGCTTCGTGTCGGTCCTCTCGAGCTGTAGCTGGCCATCATATCGTCACTGCGCGCATCGGTACCATTGGTGTTAGTGGCGCCGACGGTGATCGCAGAGGGTTCGTTCCCGGGCGAGTGGATCAACCCATAGACTTTATTGCCGAGGCTGTCCTTGCCGTTGTTGCCTGCCGCAGCCACACAAACGACGCCTGCGTCGACCAGGCGGCGCACAGCCCGGCACAATGGATCGGTGACATAAGAGTCGATGGCCAAGGCGCCCAAACTCATGTTGACGACGCGGATGTTGTATCTGGTCCGATTGGTCATTACCCAATCAAGAGCGCTCAACACCGCGGAGGTTGTGCCTCGGCCGTGCGAGTCCAGAACGCGCAAGTTCGCAAGCCTCGCTCCCGGCGCGATCCCGGCATACGCGCCCTGCGATAATCCGCGATCGCCAGCAGCAAGTGCTGCCACATGCGTGCCATGCCCGTAGGGATCCGATTGTGTACCGCTGCCGCCAGTGAAGTCTACGTTCGCTACGATTCCAGCCTTAAAGGCGTCGTGATCTTTGTAGATACCGGAATCAAGTACCGCGATGCAGATGCCACTTCCATTAATGGTGCCATTCCCGCTGGACTGGCGCATTGCAAACGCGCCGCTTGTGGTTTCGACATGGCCGTGCATTTCAACGTCGCGATCCAATGAGATGTAGTCGACTTCTCTGAAGGCCGCTAATGACCTGACGGCGCTAAGAGGCAGCTCCACAAGCTTTGTGTTGAAATTAACGTATTGATCTTTCTGGACTACGTTCCCGGCGCTTAAGAATGCGCTAAGGCCGTTGCCTAGCTGCTGTCTAAATTGAACAAGTGCCGTGACTCTTGAATCCTTGTCACTTGCGCCGGCGCCCTTCGTCTCCATCGTTCGGAAGTCGCCGCTCGAGGATTGACGATCGAGCTGCTCGCGCAGATCAGGCGATACTCTGGCCAGGTCCGGGGATAAGTATTGGGATATGTCAATTGAGTCGTCCTCGCGCTCGAGTCGCTGGGCTTGCGGGGATCTGTGACCGTTCTGTGCGTGTACGTTGCCAAACCGCATCGTTGGAACGCATAAGCAGGCGAGAACGAGTGCGAGTGATATTAACGACGCGACCTGAGGAGATTTCTTTAGCGTGTTCATACTAATCTTCTCTTGTAGTTTTCTAGTCTTCTAGTGTGTAGTCGCCTAACAAAACATCTCGTTTCAATGAGAGCCATCGCTAATACATTGGCAATGAGTGTGCCGAGGCCGGCATCGCTCGTAAATGCGATAAACGCAAGTATTACGCTCGCCCGAGAGCAGCGGAAGGAGCATAGAAAAGACCGAAACAGTCAACTAGGAAGGCGCTTGCCCGTCAATTTGACCGACCGGTTTTTTGATTTCGTCGCGTGCTTGTAGATTTCGTTCGCAAGGTTGTGGAGATGCTCGATGGAACTGAAATCGGGCGAGCAATGTCGGGACTGCTATTGAAAGGAAAATCGGGCCAGGTAAACGGACCTGGCCCGATTATTTGGTGATCGACTGCATCCTGCCATTTTCTGACAGCTTCGTGACCTGCGCTAGGTAACCTGGCGCAAGGTTTGTCTGAAGCCGGTCATCTGTACGAACTGGAAGAACGGCGTGCCGGGTGGCAATCGCGTTGCGTCAAGGAACGTTGAGTCAAATACCCAGTTGCGAGTCGGCGGCGAATACGTATTGCTACCGTCTTTGTGAGCACCGTTGTGCTGGCGGCTGTTAAACAGATCTATCATCGAGCCGCAGTAATTCAAGCGATCTCCCCAATTCTCGAGGAAGCGCGGGAAGTTGTGCACCCCACCGCAGAGGTCAGCATCGCCGCCTCCGCCGTTCGGAACACCCGCCACCTTAAGGCTGCTCATAGTGTCACCCATTAGAAGGGCTGTCCTCACGGTTGTCTCAGTTCCAACTCGAGTGCCCAGGTTAAACGGGTTGCGAAAACTCTCGCCATCTTTCCAGGTCTCGGACAGTATCGTGATCGCGTCAGCCACGACTGAAGCCGGCACTTCGGCTCCAGTGTATTGGTTGTACGGAGTCGGCGTGCCCACGGCTGATACGCCGGTCGCATTGTAGTTGCCGAGAATGTAGATACCATTCTCGGATGCGATCGAATAGCCCTTGTTGACGGTGCCTATGAGAGTGTCGCCTTTGATCAGCCGAACGCCGCGGCGGAAATACTTGTGGTCCGTCACCGCCGCCACGTCACTCGCGGTGCTCACGGTGAAGCGCTCTGCTTCCCAACCGTAGTCTACATTCAGCGCACCGTCGTGATTGGCGTCCTCGCCGGCCTGAAGAGTTCCATTAGGCGTCCCGTCACTGTTGATGTATATGTCCTCCATGTCGTATTCGCCGTCATCGTCATGGTCGCCGCGGCGGTCCGAGACGTAGAAAATGTATCCGGCTCCGCCGTTGTCCGGCACGTCATCACTCGAAAGGCTACCGCCGGGCAAGGCAGCGTTTGCTGGAAACTGGCCATTCCAGTCACCGCGCAAGAACTTACCCAGGTTGGTCATGTCGATGTCGATCAGACTGATCACACCGTTGACCGGGACCTTGCCTCCAGTTCCATCTGTGTACAGAGAGGTCCAGCTCGGAATTCCGATCGCCGCGAGGTCTTCGTTGAACAGTCCCTCGCGCGTGTTGAATATCTCTATGGGAATCGGCACGACCGAAAAGCGGTTGTTGGCGCTAGCGGCTACAGTAGTCGGTCCTGTGGTAACCGACTGAGTGACCGTTGCCGTGACGGCGTGCACCGATCTTTCGATATCACTCGCAGAAGAGCTAGCCGCAGTCCAGTTGTTAACTGTCCAATTTGAGCCGCTATCCGTTGATCTCCTGAGCGCGACGAAACTGTACGGAGTAGCCGCGCTGCCGTTGTAGCTGTATACAGGCAGGCTCGGGTTCCCGGAACGTGGGTCAGTAGACGATGTGAAAGTAGGAGTCATAGTAGTCGTGTTTACCTCTGCCGCTGCGACCCTTAGGGGAGGTCCCAACACTTCGTAGCGCTGCAATTTGAGGACGGCTCGATCGTCGCCGATGTTGAGCCCGCTCGGATCCTTTTGAGTCATACCCAGGCTAAGGAAGTCTGCAGTAATGTCCTGCGCTGTTATCGCCAGAGTAGCCGCGTCTACGGTGACTAGTTCGACCTTGATCCATGTTTGGCGCGTTGCCGGCAAGCCGTTATTCGTGTAGCTCGCACCGGTGAACGCGCGATGGCCGTTGAAGCGTTTGGCTTGATAAGCTCCGGCATTCATCGAGGGCGGTTTATAGCCGCGACTGCCGTCGCCAGGGGTCACGGTGCTTCCGCTGTCACCGCCGAGGCCGTTCTCAGCGCCGTCCAGACGTTTTCCGCCGGTGCCACCCGGAAGCTCTATCTGACTATCGCCGAGACTGACTCTTATGCCGGGCTTGTTGCAGTAGCGCGAAGCTCTCATGATGTTGTCATCAACCGTCCGCCCCAAGGCGGTAACTTCGAAGTCGTTTGTGTCTTTTCCACGCTTGATCAATTGGATCGGATCGCTATTACTGCTTATTTGAATCGGAAGTTTCAATGGCCGCACGCCGGCGACCAGATTACCGCTGAAAGGCTTCGAGTCGGTTGAGGCCCAGGTTGAATTGAGCGATCCATCAGGCATATCGGCGATGTTATGAGCGGTGTCCGGTCCGCCAATGACGCTCCCCTTTACGACCTCCTGAAATGTTCCGCTAGCATCCGCCACCCACACCTTGCCTGGCCATGTAGGCGCACTGGGCAGGCCGTTGCGCGCGGTGTCGCGGACGATTTGCCCCGCCGCGGTGACCCGCGAGCGAAAATACAGATTGTCGCCGCTCATCATGAAGATGCTGGCGTTCGAGTGCACGCGGCCGCCGAAGTCGAATATCGGGCCCGGGTGGAATTCCATATCGTCGTTGTAGAAAATCCCGAACTGGAAGATGGGGATTTGATGATTGTAGAAGGTGCGTGTGAGTTGGACCTGAGCGCCACTTGGATACGTTGCTGTCGCGTCGAGCTTGTAAGGCGTTCGCATCGAGATGAGCCCCGCGTAATCGCCCGAATCGATAGGCTTCGTATCCTGCGTACCGCTTTGCGATATGTCTTGAATGAAATTGAACCCGTCGATATTGGGCGTGGTGTTCTCTATCTTTGCTATGTCGGCCGAACTCGGAATGAGTTCAGAGTCGAAGATCTTGTTGAAGTTCCTCGACATCAACTCGAGACTCGCCTGAGCGGCGTAAAACGCCTTAGTGTTGGCGTAATCGTTGCCCATCATGACTGATTCGGTTGTTACCTTATGCAGGGTCGCTGCCGTGAACAACGATAGCAACGCGAGAATCAGCACCGCAGTAAGCGAAGCAGTTCCGCGTTCGCCCCGATCAGGAAGGTTCGGTCTCTCAGTTGTCATCTCATCCCCTTCTGCTGTTCGAGCGTTCCTGCTTCGCCTCTAGTCTGTGAACAGCAAATCCAGACTGAAAGGCTCCTTCCAACATCAGAGCTTCTCGTATACGAGATTGCGCGTGCTGAAGCTGGAGGTAACTGACGATCTGTAAGGTTGATTCGTCTTTGGATCGACATCCGGGCTGCGCACGGTAACGGTGGCGCGAATCTGACGAACGTCGGTCATCTGTGACGAGGTCGGAAGATCCACGACGGTGCCATTGGCCAGCACGTATTGTATCTGCAAATTCTCAATGCCGAATGCGAGCGGTTGATCGACCCAGTTTATCAGGGTATTGGTGCCGGCGTTGTAGCCCCCGAACACTCGACGAATAAGCGTGCCGGTGCCCGTGCCGTTCCCGTCTTCGTCTGACACCCTGTAAGTAACCCACGACAGCTTCGACAGACTCGCCGGTGTTATCAGAGGGTCGATGGCGCTTTTCGAACCCGGGGAGTTGATTCCGAGCGGGTCGGTCGACGCGAAGTTCAGCGTGTCGGTGCCGGTCTTGCTCGTCAGCACGCCAATTGCTGAGGCGTTGTTTCCAGTGATCAAGTAAATGTCGCCCACACTGCACGGGCTGTTGTTGAAGCCGGTCTGAAGAGTGAACACGCTCAGGTTTCCGGTGGGGTCGCTGATCGTGCTGATTGGAAGCGCGGCGCCGCCGTTGAACGCATCGTCTATATACAAGAAGGTCACCTGGTCGGTTAGCGTGCCGTTCACCGAATTCAGGTTATTCGCTGCGTAGACCGGCGTCAGAAACTCGAGCGCCGTATCCGCATCGGCAGCGCCGCCGACCAGGGTCAGCTTGTTGTCCGGTATCAAGGCGCCGAGGTTGGGATAACCGACTCCCGCGTTGATGGAGTCGTGCCCGATCGCGTTGAGCGCCACCCGAACGCCCTGAAGCACTTCTGTCCGCTGGCTTGTGTTTATCCTTCCGCCGCGGGCAACGTGTAGCAGACCATATATGGAACCCATGACTATCGAAAAGATTGCTATGGATATGACCATCTCGATCATCGTAAATCCCGACTGCGGGCTCCGGACGTGATTCGGCTGATTTGAATTTCGTGGGTGGATAATCATTTGGTGTCTCAATCCTTGGTTCGATAGTTGGCGACGTAACTGGTCATTGTTTCCCGGTACACGCTCTTAGCAAGCTTGTAAGAGATCGTCACATCAATCTGGCGAAGGCTGATTGCCGCCGATGGCCGGTCGGGATCGGGAATATCGGTTATTGTGATCTGGCGAGTGAACCCGTCCACTGCCGGTGAATCGTCGCTTGTCCCGACCGTACCATCCGTACCGGCTTCATCGTCAGCGGTGCCGACGACGCCGTCCGGCCCGGCGGTTGAATAGAACTTGCGATCGCCGGTCAGGAAGACGCCGCCCGGGATATTCGCGTCGCCTACGTTACCGATTGCATCGAAGCCGAGCGAATCGAGGTCGCGCGCTGAAAAGATTGACTCGATCGTTGACTGCGCGTATTGCTTCGCTGCGAGTTGCTGCTGGCCGGTGGTTGTCATAACGATGCCGGAGGTTATTGCCGACAGCATCGCGATTACTCCGACCAACAGAATAGTGACCGCGATCATCACGTCCACGTATGAAAAGCCCGCTTCGTTGCGCGTTTCGTCCATCAGTTTGCTCCCGCGTCAAAGCTGGATCCTGTGTATCGCCAGAATCGTATCGACCCGCTTGGTCCGAACAGCGTGACGGCTCTTATCAAGTTAGTTTCGTTGGTCTTCATACTCACCGGCGAAACGAATATCGTTGCGCTGAGGGAGTTGCCGGAGCCGTCGACGACCGAGCCATCGCTGCGGAAACGCGCTACCCACAGATTGCTAGAGTAAGCCGCAACCGGATAATTGTAGGGAGAGGCGGGTGGATTGAGCGCACTCCCACCCACGGTTGGCTGGCTCACACTGATCTCAGGGTTGAGCTGCGCCCGGCGAACTTCTACTTCATCGCCGACAGGCAATTTGTTTTCATCGATAATCTTGATGAGCATGGTCGATTTATCGATTTGAACCTTCATTGTCTGCCGCTGAGAAATCGCACGCTGGTAGGCATCGCGAAGAAAGTTCGTGATCTGACCGCCAGCGTCATCGGGGCCGTACGCGCGTCGCTGCGGAACCATCGTGAAAACAGCCGCGGCCGTCAGGATGATGACAATCGCAAATATCACAAGCAGCTCGATTACAGAGAACCCATCAGCCGCTCGATCCGCTGACTGTCGGTTCACCGATTTGCGCTGCGTACTCTCGCTCTTCATTACTAAATCCTTGTCGCGGGGCTCAACCTTTGTGCTTTTACACATTTTGCGTTCCGCCCGTCTCTCTTCGATCTCTTCAAAGAGAATCCCGTAAGGCTAGTGCAAGGCCGATGCCACCAACTCACTCCGGCGAAATGCTTAATGAAGGCAGCATTTCGCCACACCTATGGGGTATGACCCTTCCAGTTTTCGTTCAATTTGACTGACAGATCGCAGATATATGACCGGGAGGCCTTGACCGCTTAGAGAAGATTTGATGGGTTGTGCTGCTGAGCGGCCGGCGTAACCCGACCGGGTAGATCGGAGCAAATGAGCTCACGTTTTTCGCGCCAGTAGGAAGCGTAGCTATTCGCCCTGGCATTAGCTCACAACCACCAGGGCGTTTTTCCCTGGAAGCGATGGCAGTGTGAGTGATATCAGTGTCGTACCCGAAGCGATCTGGTAATCAGTCACACTTAAGGTTGGCGTGTTAGGGCGTCCCTCCTTAGAAACCAACCCAACGCCGCGAGCTTTGCGGTCCTTTGCGAGCTTTGCGAGCTTTGCGGTCCTTTGCGAGCTTTGCGAGCTTTGCGAAAAAGGAATTCGCTCGAGAAAAGAGAGATACGTTAGCGCAAAGCTCGCAAAGGACCGCAAAGCCGCAAAGCAGGCCAGCGGTTTCTTCATGTTATCAGCTCGTTAATACGAGCATGGTTACTCCGTGGGCGCCACTCATCGGTGATCGAAGTCAGCCGCAAAGAGGGGCGCCCACGGAGGGACGCCCGTCCAGGTGTTCAATGTGACTACTAGTAGTTGTCCCTGAACCATGACTTCGCGGTTGATGCCGCCTGATCGATCGACGATATGGCAAGGACTCCGGCAACCGGTGGAGGTCCAAGCGCGTAGGTTGTTCCGGGGAAGAATGGCGGCCTGAATCCGCCGCCGGAGAAGCGCACGTCAAAGTAAGTGTCTCCGTTGTAGTAATCCACAAGGCTGTTGTTTTTCTCGACGTCGCTTCCAACCAATCTAATGCGCGCGCTAGAGGATGGCGCCTGATGTCCGCTGCCAAACCAGGTTGTGACACCACCCTCTTTCCCGGTGTAGGGAGCGTCACTGTCGTTGGATGTGTCGGAGTCGAAGACGGCATTGGCAGCGTCGATCTCAATGCTGAGATCGGCATTGGCAACGTAGTTGGTCTCGGCGTCGAGGTAGATGTTTCCGTCGTTGGTGAACAGTCCCAGCACGTTCTTGACGCTGGCGATGTTCGAAACCGGCGTGCCGTCTGAGTTGACTACCGGATCCGCGTATTTCAGATCGCCGGTTACCTTGATGCTGCGCTTGGCCGTAACGGTCAGAGCCGTCTGCGATGCCAGCGCCGGGTTGGAGGTCGAGCCCTCTTTCCCTCCGCGCAAGCTTGTGATGCCGCCGTTGACGAATAGAGAAACCGCGGGCCGCGGATTTGCCGGATCGGACTTGTCTGTCGGGACGCCGCTGTAGGTGTATGAGCTCGAGCCTGATGAGATTGTCGTTGTGTTGTTGGTAAAGCTGGTGCGGATCGTGGTGCTCGTGCTGCCTTGGGTGATCACGTATACCTGGTCACCGTTGGTGTCGCCATAGAGCTTTACATCGTCCGCAGTGCCCTGAACATAAATTCCGGCGCCACTGATCGACGAACCGTCGGAGGACGAAACGTAAACGCCGTTAGCCAGGGCACTGCCCGACTTGGTCGGCGCGGTATTCTGCGCAGTTCGCAGGTTGGCAACCAGAGCGTCCGCGGTTACGTGTCCGCTGCCGTCAAGCACCGCTAGAGCATTGCCCTGAGCATCGCTTGGTATCGCCGCCGGCGGATCGACTGGCGTGCCATCTGACTTCAGATCAGTGATGCCGGTGCCGTTTATCACCGCGTACTCCTGTGAGAAGGCATTGGTTGGCAGCGGCACTCGGGAAACTTGCTTGTAGCCTTCTGCGCTAAGGTGAATGCTGCCCGCATAGTCGCTCGTCGGGATCGGAACAAAGTTGTTGTAGTAGGTTCGAATGTTCGGATCGACCTGTGAAATGACATTGCGAAACGTGTATTGCCAGCCGGTGTAAAACCCGAAGTGAGTGTTGGTGTGCACCGGTCCGGAGAACGTTCCGGGAACCAGAACGTATTCAGGATGAGCCGGATCATCACCGACATCGAAGAATGCGCCGAATCCGGAGAAGCTGAAATTGCGATAGCTTCCGGCGGATGGACCATAGCTAAGATTGATGTTCGTCGATAGCCGGCCGGTTTCGTTGACGGTCGCGCTGCCTCCGGCCGTAGTCCGGCCAGTCACTCGAATCGCGTAGTGCAACAGTACTACCTGCGTTGCCTGATTTGGCGTTTGCGTTACCAGCGTAATACTCCCGGTTAAAGGACTGAATCCTACGGAAAAATTACTGCCATTGAGCTGATCGAATTCCTGATCACGCGCGCTGTTTCTGACCAGTTGATCGGCGCGTGCCTTTACGTTTTGGTAAAAGGCAGGCTGGTCGCTCCAATTGGAACTCGCCACCGGACTGGGAATAACCTGCACGTCCGGGAACTGCCCCGCTGACGATGGAGGATTGTTGCGGTAGAACGCAGACGTGCCGTTTCGTATTTTCTCGATCTCTTCTGAGAGCGCCTGCTCGATCGCGCGCCTGGCAATGCCCACGCCGGCGTCTGCGACGAAAAATGACTGCTCTCCGACTCGTTGAGCCTTGGTCGTAACGGTGTCAGTCGTTGCTGAGAGGACCACCGCCATGCCGAGCACCAGCAGCATGCTGGTTGCCAGCAACGATGTGATCAGCGCCATTCCGCGCTCGCCGTTCTTATCTCTATTCGCGCTGTCTTTCATTGAAGCACCCGCTAGAAGGCCCACGTGCCTTTCGTGTTAGCACTGAGATTGTTATTACGAAGGAGATTGAGATTACGCGGCGCAACCTCAAACGTCTGGACGGCCTGTCGATAGCCCTTGTTGCCTGGAGGAAGGTCCGGCGTTTCGGCTGAGATTGTTATTGTCGCCGACCGAATCGTAGTGCGATCGCTTGGAGCGCTGGTGATATTGTTGATGGGGTTGGCGGCGGTTCCGGATACCGTCCGGTACTGAACCTGGAGGTTGGTTATTCCTCGCGCAATCCCATACCAGTTGGTCAGGTCCTCCGTGCGCTCGAGCTCCTTTGTGTTCTGATTCACCCTGTACGCAACGAGTCCGCCCAGAACCGATACCTGGGCGTTTCCGTAGTTGGGCTCACCCGCATCAACGGGGGTGCTGAACAACTGATCTATTCTGGTTCCGTATATGCCCGCGCGGTTCATCGCGTTCGAAGTGTCGTGACTGAGCTGCGCCTTGCCGCCGGCGAATTGGCCGTTGCTCGTAAGCGCGAACACAACGGCCTTAATATCGTCGTAGCAAATGTAATATTTGTTTGCTGTGGAATAGGCTTCGTACAGATTCTTAGTCTGCCCCGCGTGCTGGTCAAGATAAGTAAAGTGAGAGGTCGAACCACTGCCCGTCACGGTCACTTCCGATGGTAAGGGAAAGGTGAACGTTGCGCTTGCCCCTGCCTGCGAATCGACATAGGCGTTGGGCGCGTAGGGGTCGCCATTGACCATCAGCACCTGATCAGGATCTCCGCCCGCGCCGTCGTTGTAGAACAACCCGGCGAAGCTGCTATTAGGCCTGGGCAAACCCATTCCTGCCGACTGAATATCCCGCGTCATGTAGTCGACTGCGGTGCGAACGTTCTCGTTCAGGTCCGTGACGCTCGCCTCGGTCACATAGACTTGCTGGTTCCTGTTCATCAATGCGGACACCGCGCCGACCAGTCCCACCGTTAACATCGCCGCTACCGTTAGTTCGAGAAGTGTGAAACCGCTCTCGCTGTTTGTCTTCATTCTTGACTCCTTCATCAGAAAGAACGCACGGTGGTCAGCGTGGTCTCTTCGTTCATAGCCCCGGCGCGAGCCGCTTGAAGAGCTACGACCCGAACCGCAATCACGATTGCCCGGTCCAACCCGCCAGGATCATTTTCGACCTTCCAGTATCGGCGGTAACTGGGAACGGCCCCGCCTGAGCAGTCCGCCGACGGTACTCCCGCATCATTCACGCACAAGGAATCGTAGTAATTGGTAACCTTCCCGGCTTCAGTAAGATTACCTACCTCGGTCTGCCCGCCGGGTATCAAGAGGCGGGCGTCGTCCTTCTCGATTGCCATCAGCTCTTCGAGCTTTTGCTGAGCCAGCGCGGTAGTCGTCGTGTGTTGCTTCACCATCCGGTTCTGACTCATCGCGAGAGTGAACATGCCGGCAAGAAATACCAGACCGACCATCGTTATGACGGAAGCTATGGCAACCTCGATAAGACTGAATCCTTGCTCGTCTCTCATAGTTACTCCTGCGCTCAATGGCGAAAGTCTACCCACTGATCGCCCTCCCATCGGAAACTGGTAGTCGCGCTTACGCTGTTCATTGTCACTGCCCGGTAGGTGGCGCCGTTCGTCAGATAAACGGCGTTGATAGCTCCCGCGTTGACGATCGGGAATCCGCGCGAATTGAAGTCTTGCTGGAAGACAGTGGTAGATCCGTCCTGTCCAGGAAAAGAGACTGGCCGGGTCGTCGGGGCACCCGAGACCGGAGCATTCACCCCGGACGGAGTCGCGAAAGTTACGCCAAACGGCAATGGCATGTAGTCGGTCCGAACCACGTTGCCGTTGACGTCATAGACGATCAGCCCCATCCGGTTGCTTGCGGTATCCACGACAAGCGAGGCTTTGTGATTATCGGAGACTGCCTGCGTTTTTACCCGATGGACGAGGTCAGCCATTTGACGCATGGCAACGTTCAGCCGGTATTCGCGCATGGCACCTGCAATTTTTGGAGTGGCCATGGCGATGACCGCTCCAACAACCAGAACCACGACCGCAGTCTCGAGAATCGTAAACCCCGATTCCTGCCTTCTCGTCTCGGTGCTCATCGAAGACTCCAGATTCGCTTAGTGAACTTTGACCTTAGACCGGGAATCAATCACGCATGAATGCCCGAACCTTTTCATCGAGAACTGATCAACACAGTGGCAAGGGCGGTGCCAGTGCCTGACAAGGCGCAAAAAAAAGACTCGACTCTGATCCACAAGCTGATCAGGCGGTGCGACCCGAGCGGTGACGTGCATAGTTCTCACTCTTCGCCCGGAACTGAAGGGCGGATCAGTGACCTGCGACGCGGCCCGCGCGGGTAGCGCAGGAGCGAACGGTTGCAGAATCTGATTTGCGCTCTGGGCGGGTTTTAGGCCAACAGTGGAGGACGAGGCTTGATTGGCAGGTCGAAAAGCCGGCTATTCTCGATCGTATGATCGCTCCTCCGAAATCGGTTCCAGCGTAGTAATAGGTCACAGATGGTGAGCACCACTACCCACCCGGGAGTGCAGGCATCCTTGCTGCTGTTTTTCCGGAGACTCAATGTAAGACCATGGCAGGCAAGGAAAAACAGCGGCAAAAAGTCCGACAAGCTTCCAGCTTGTCGTTTGACAGTCTGTCTGATGCTCGCGCCCATACTGAAGGAGTGTCGCCGTGAAAGGCAGCTAGTCGGACTCTTGCCGCAATTCACATTGCGCAGTCAAACGACAACTGGCAGCTTGTCGGACTTTTGTCGCTGTGTAGGTCCTCTGGCTTCTGATCTCTGACCGCTGGCGTCTTCTAATCTCTACCGATGATGCGCAGAGTGTTCATTATGCAAACCCAATCTGCAACAAAAGAATCTGAGTGTTGAGGACAAAGAAGATTGTTGTGAAAAAGGAGAGGGGACGTCCCGCGGTTCGACTTACTGGGTATGAACTCGTCCCGCGAGACGTTCCCTCTCTAACCGCTAAAGGAGAATCATCAGTACTGCATTCACAAAAGCGCTCGTAGTCCGGCCCTCAGACGGAAAGTTGGGGATGACTCAGGCAATGCACCTCCTTGCTCTTGCCTAAGTAACCTCCGCCCTGGAGGCCAGACTACGATCGCCCGAAATTAATTCGAGCTCGGACACGCTACGCTGCCCACTTGCAACCAGGTTTGCAGGCATTGAGACTCGCGCTCGACCGCGATTTCCGCGACGTCAATTCACCGCCTATTCGCTTCATCCTGTTCGCCGCTGTGGCGTCTTCGTTATTTGATGATTCGACGAGTGCGGGACGGATCGTCCGCTTGTGCCGCGGCGAGGCGGCCGATCGAGCCGGTTCAGCTTGTCTCTTCTGAGCCTGTGTCTGTAATCGTCCAGAGCTGAGCGGTACTCCAGCGACCATCTGAAAGTCATCAGGACCGCAAGGCTCGCGGTCAAATGTGCAGCGTTGATACCCTGCCGCCCCTGGCCCAAGCTGGCGATAATCGCTTTCATTATTGTGCGATAGTACTCGCTGGTGCCTTCAGCAGCTATGCGCTTGATGAGCATCAGGTCGGACGAGTCGAGCCGGTCTATTTTCTCTTCGAAGGCGCCACTGGTAAGATCGGCGACAATTTGGAACCGGGCCGCCACTGTGCTCATGCGGTGGATGTCCAGACTGCCAACCAACGCGCGAATCACACTTTCGTCGACAACATACGGGTGCGGGTCCTTTCCCTTTCTCGAAACAGTACTCGCTCGTTTTCTTGGTTCTTTCAAGCTCATTCACGCTCTCCGGCGCGCGGAGGTATGCCTCGCGGACACAACTCCTGACACACCAACGTACGTAAAGGGCGGGGGAGGCCGTTCGTCGCTAGTCGCAGCCTGCCCTGCTGTTAGTTCCCTGAGCACTTGCCCCAACGATGAATCATCCCTATCAAAACAAGTCCCCTAAAACACGTCTCCCGCTAAAACACGTCTCCCGCTAAACAAGTCTTCCGCTAAAAACAAGTCTCCCGCCGTGCTTCAAAGGACTGTAAGGGCCCACACAGAGTCAATCACGGAGCGAGAGTATCGCACGATACTTGGAGCGGTACAATAAGAAAAGGGTAATCAATATTGCTGTTCTGTTGTCCTATCTTGCTACTTTGCTCACAAGCGCCGACTTGACGTTATCAAAATGACGAAGCCTTCCTGTATTCGGACGGAGCGAGGTCAAACGATCTTCTGAAATGGCGCACGAAGTGGCTCTTGTTGTCGTAGCCTACCAGCGCCATTATCTGTTTAACGCTCAGCCGGCTCGTAGCCAGAAGATTACCGGCTTTCCGCATTCGGAGTCTCATAAGGTATTGCCCTGGTGAAAGTCCCATTTCAGTCTTGAAGAGATGTGACAGGCGCGAAGGAGAGATCTTAGCTACCTCGGCCAGTTCGATTAAACGAATCCTTCGATGAAGATTGGCATTCAGAAAGTCGAGCACGATGCGGATTCTCGGGTCCTGTCTTGGATCCTGGATCGGTGCCTCATAGATCGCTTGCGGCTCTCGGATTTGTGTTTTTAGCGATCTAGCGCTTGCTCTTTTGGTTTCTTGTTTTATACTCATGCACGCTCTCCAGCGCACAGACGTGCTTTTGGACACACCAATCCTGACACACGAACGTGCGTGAATGGGCAAGGTGGGCCGTCATCGCTAGATTAGGCGGCCCATCTTACGAATCTGATTCTGATTTTGATTTTCCCGTCAGTTGATCAGGAGAGTGACGGGGGCGCACGTGGCCCGACGCAGATCAGCGCCCGATCAAGGATGCTCGCTGCGTTGTTGACAGCGGTTGTTGTTCTTGCTGGAAACTTGATTGTTGATCTTTGAAAGAAGTCTTTATTGCTCGCTTGAGAGCTGAAAGCGAAAGCTCTAAACGGTATTGGTTGGCGTTGCGATTGAGCTTGAATCGCGAGCGCGGCATCAGTAGCGCGCTTGGCTTCAATCGCTCGATGAGCTTCATGAGTGCGCTCGGCGTCAGTCGCGTGGCGGGCCTCACGAGCGCGGTCCGTTTCGTTAGTTCGGTTATCTTCGGTCGTTCGGTCGACTTCGGGAACTCGATGAATTGCAACAACCGATCGCGAAGCAGTCTTGCGTTTAGCTGCAATTTCGTCGCGAGACTCGCTCCACTCCGGATAGGCAGAAGCGAACGGCGAAGCAAGCGCGATCGATAACGCCGCCTCTGCTTCAACAATACGGTCCACCTCCGCTAACTCCACCGCTAGAGCATTATGGAAGAAATAGAAGTACAACGGTTGCTGATTCGCGACCAGTCGGACAAGAGGCGATAGGTTTCTTAAGTAATCAATAGCTCCTTGATGGTCTCCGGTCGAGCCCTTGATGACTGATATTTGCAGATTAACTAGCAGGTTCGTTAGCAAGGAGGGCTGCTTAGAAGACGTGGCGAGCGATGCTTCTTTGTAGAACCTAAGAGCATCGTCGATTTGACCTTGCTCATGACGGACAACTCCCAAAGTCTGCATCGCTCGGGCGCGGTACGCGAGTGGTGCGTAATCTGCGACGCTCTGAAGTAGGGCTTGTGCTTCATCTATTCGTCCGTCTCGCTTATTGACAAGAGCCTGGTAGTACTGGCCTATGCGTTGCGCTTCAACTATAGGCAGGTTCAATAACAGTTCGCTGACTTCTTGGACCGATCTCATATCTCGCAGGCTGTAAGCATGCTCCGCGAGTCGGATCAATCTCTGGGAAAGGTCATTGAATATGCGACCTGAAGTGGCGCCATCAGCCAATAGGCTCACTACAGTGCGCTCGAGGATACCGACTTGGCTGACTGTGACCCCCGAGTCAGCGAATTTCCTGTTGGAGGAGAAACCCATGAAAAAGCGATTTGTATTCGCGGCCCTTTGCATACTAGCCGTTCCGGTTCTGTTCTCGTCTCTTCAGAATGACAAACTAATGAGTGCCGCTCCCTTTGGTACGGTTGCGCTCGCCGGTCATACGATGGCCGGTGGCTGGTGCGAATGCGGCGCACCCGGTGGCTGCATCTGTGATCCCGGGGAAGTTCCCGGTGGTAACAGGGCCACGCCAGTAAGTGATGATAAGTCTTCCGATCAAGGCCTCTCTCCGATCCGTGCGCATTCGCGCTCGGGCTTTGACTACGGGACCGGGACACTGCTATTGGCGCTCGCGTTCTTTTTGTGGGCTAGGCTGCGAGCGTAAGGCTCTCAGTACTGCCAAGCCCACCTTGGGAATTAATTCAACTCAACCGTCGGACGCTGGCGGCGCAGGTGATTTGCATCTCGCCTTCGCCGGGCGGCATTCTAATATAGTTCCGCCTCGATTGCACGGCAAAATAAGCTACAGAGCAAAACCTCGGTTGATCGCTAGCCCGGCCAGGTCAACGCCGTTCGTTCGCCGCGTTCGTTCAGCTTCCGAAACCCGCACTGCGGCGCGAACAACAAGATTTCGCAATGCGCACAATATTTTTGTTGGGTAGCGTCACTATATTGGAGCCGGCGTCGGCTACAAGCTTCACCGAGATGCTTGACACCCTGATGGCAACGCGCGCAACAGACCGCAGAGAGAGACACCCTTGCCCGTCTAACTAAGCGCATTGGCTTCACCTTCCGATGTCGGAGCGTTTGAGCGCGATCTGACTGTGTGTGCCTAATGTCATGAATCGTTCATGCTGCGCCAGTGCCGTAAGGATTCAGAATTACGATTAGTGATTGATAGATGCATCGAATAGCTGTGTATGGGATACTACCTCCCAATGTTTAGGTTCGATGAAGTCTCCAGGCCGCTCAGATTGAGAGTGCGTGATGAGAAGCGCCAAGCAGTCAACGGAAAGCTAAAGGCGCCAACCTTGGTTTCTAAGCAAGGATGTTGGCCGCCGCGGACAAATTGCACGGCAGTTGCGATGCCGCGGCATCGAGTGCACCAACGATAGAGCAAGGTTGAAATCATGATTTTTGTCGAAGCCGGATTGAAGCCAGAAGCGGAATGAGGTTAACTCTAAACGTGCCACGCAGCATTCCAGCACTAATTCAACCAGCCTTGCTCGTTTGGGCGCGGGAGAGTGCAGGTCTCAGCATTGAAGAGGCAGCAATAAAAGCTGAGGTCGAACCAGATACGCTGCGGCAATGGGAGAAAACTGAAGGTGGGCGTCCCACGATTGCAAAGTTACGCAAGCTCGGTGAGATTTATAAACGACCAATCGCCGTTTTCTTTCTGCCGGAGCCACCGAAGGGCTTCGATGCTCAGCGCGAATTTCGCAGGCTGGCCGGTGTCACCCCGGAAACCGAATCAGCCGAGTTACGGCTCGCGTTACGAATGGCTCTCTTTCGTCGCGAAGCCGCACGCGAGCTGTATACGCTACTTGGTGAAGCGATTCCAGAAGTGCATGCGCAACTTGATCCCGATGATGACCCCGAGGACGTTGCGCGAGCGATTCGCGAATTGCTCGGCGTCACATGGGAAATACAGTTGGAGTGGCCAAGCGCGTACGCGGCATTGAACGGTTGGCGCGAGGCTGTGGAGCGCTTGGGAGTGCTTGTCTTTCAGACCGGCGGCATTGAGCTAGGCGAAATGCGCGGTACCAGTATACCCACTGGCCCGCTTCCCGTGATTTTAGTTAACAACGTCGACGCTCCTCACGGGCGAATCTTCACTATCCTGCATGAGTTTATTCATATTCTGCTAGCAAGCAGTGGTCACCATACAAGTGCGATGGAGGGCAGAAGGCTTCCCGAGGAGCAGCTTCTAGAACGCGCTAGTAACCGCTTCGCTGCTGCCGTGCTCCTGCCCCGCCGCGTGTTCTTAGAGGAAGCAACTCGATTTCCCGAAGTCCTACGGGGCAACGATGACGCGCTGCGCCGCTTCGCAAATCGGATCAAAGCGAGCCCTGAAGCGATATTGAGGCGATTGGTTTCGCTGAATCGCGTAGCTGAGGCTCTCTACAGACAGAAGCGCAAAGCGTGGCAAGACCGCGACTGGTTCGCAACTTCAGCGAGTGAGGGTGGACCTCCGATTCAGGTACGCGTTGTCTCTGCGGTGGGACGCTCGTTCGTCTCACTCGTGCTGGATGGTTACCAGCGTAACATGATCAGCAGCGCCGATGTTTCTGATTATCTGGGAATCCAGTTGAAGTACCTCGATCGGATTGCGGGCGAGTTGGCTACCAAACCCGGCGCTCGCGCCTTCTAGCTTATGACCTATTGCGTAGACACGAGTGCGTGGATAGATGGGTGGGCACGATATTATCCTCCCGATGTTTTTCCTACGCTTTGGACGAGGCTCGACGAGTTAATCAATGCGGGCGATATAGTGTCTTCAGAAGAGGTCTATGTCGAGTTGGCGAAGAAGTCGGATGAGCTTCACGATTGGATCAAGGACCGGAAGCAGATGCTGGTGCCCTTGGCTTCCGATATTCAGCAACGAGCAGTTGATCTTTTGGCCGAGTATCCTCGGCTGGTCGATACTCTGCGAAATCGTTCGATGGCAGATCCGTTTGTGATCGCCACGGCGATGGTGCTCGGTGCAACCGTCGTCACTGGTGAGGGGCTCACTGGAAAAATGGATAAACCGCGCATACCTGACGTCTGCGAGGCTAAAGATATCCTCTGGATTAGCTTTCTGCAGATGATTCGAGAGCTGAGATTGTCATTCTAGCGCCCCAGACGAAGGCTTCTCGCTAAGTATCGAGGGAGCGCAACCGAGGCCCGAGGACGCAACAGTTCACACCGGTCGCGCTACAAGATAAGACGAGAAGGCTTGCTTCGCTCTTTTCGTTTGGGTAGAGCTACTGTCGCCCAGGCTTGCCGCAAGCAGCAGATCGCGAGCGTGAGGCGCCCGGATCGAAGTCGTCACAATTCCTGTGTGACCACTACCGTCTCGGGAGCTTGTCCCAAGATCGCGCGTCTTGCTCAGCCAGTTCCGATCTGGAGTTGGCATCGATCTAATAAGCGTGCTTGCGGGGTTATCTTCTGAGACGCGGTGTGCCTGACCTGCTATCGAAAAATATCTTTGCAATCGCCGCCCTGAATGCGATCCTGAATACAACGGAGCATCAAGTCTTCGAGTTCGCCTTTTGATGTAAGCGCAACCCACTCGCTGCCGGCCGCGCCGTTCATCATTCCTTCAAACCTCGCATAAACGCCGACCTGGGAAGTCTTTGGTGTCGCAGGCGTAAGCTGAAAGCGCAGAACATAACGGCCGCGAGCCCAGTCACGAACGTCTAAGCGCTGCATAGTGCAGTAGTGTTCGAGTTGACTCTTGGTCGCGATGCCCTTGATGAAGACGACTGGCTTGCTGATCAGGGTGCATTCTCCTGTCGTCGAATTGCAGTCTTCCTTGTCCAGTGGAATTTCCCGAGTCTCAAGCATCTGCTTGGTGGTCGAAATCACCTCATCGCGAGTCGCGAAAAAGATCGAAGGATTCGGTAGGGGTTTGATCGTTTTCGGTTTGCTGAACTCTATCTGGCCGGCGGCAGTCATGGCCGTCAAAAAGAGTGCGAGGGTTAATCTGCAAGCAACTGCGAAGGCTCGGTCGGACATTGACTTGATCCTCTCATTCAACTTGGATTGAACATATCAGCACGGCGGGGTTTATTCAAGAAAAGCCCCAGAACTAATGAACGTCCGGGCGTATAATTCTCGCGGCCCATTGCGTCTTCTTAATGCTTTTGGGCTATGCAATTGCGCTTAACGGCGCAAGTGAATTACGCTTTAGCTTCAACAATGTGTGTTGAGGAGGATATGTGCTCATAGCCAGGTTTCACAGAATGCCCAGATTGATATTCCTGACGTTGACCGTCCTGACGGTGATAACCCTGCCGGCACACGCGCGGCGCAATTCATCGGCACAACGCGCACCCAGAGTCGTCACTCCATCAACCTCGTTCAGCTTCGGCGACGTCTACAGAGGCGAAATAATAAGTCAGGTCTTCGTTGTAAAGAATGACGGCGACGCGGAACTCAAGTTGACGGACTTTACGGGCACCTGCGGGTGCGAAGTGACCAGATGGGATAAGAGTGTTCCTCCGGGCAAGGAGGGATGGGCGACGCTGGAAGTTCAAACGGTTTCGCAGTCTGGCGAGATATCGAAAACCGCAATCTTGCACACGAACGATCCCGAGCGGCCCACGATAGTCTTTACGCTGAATGCGAACGTGCTTGGCGGCGTACCGCTTCGTCAGGGCAGGTACATCGGACCCATCTTCATATCCCCCGAGGCTCGCGTCGCATTGTACGCATCTCCAGGTAAGAAGGCTTCGACAGAGATCTCGATTACTGCAGACAATGCTGCTGTGAAGGTGGTGCGTGTGGAAGGTGGCACAAAGCGCTTCAATTCCCGCATCGAGACCATTGAACCCGGCAGGACCTACAAGGTAATCGTCGAGTCCTTGCCGATTGAAACGCCCGATCTTTACTTCGATCAATTGCGGATTTTTACTGACAGTGAATCGCTACCGGTTTTCACCGTCGACGTCAGTCTGCGGGTATACGCCAGACAGCAAATTTTGAGACGGTCCGATAAGCTGCCAGTTTTTCGAAGAATCTTCTCGTCAATCCAGTGCTCTAGTGCAAGCCCACGACAAGCTGGCAGCTTGCCGGACCCTCTTCTCGCCAGCCTAATGCTCGATGTGCACGCCCTCGACAAGCTGGCAGCTTGTCGGACGACACGGAGACTACGAATACGGTTCAGCGCCGATTGACGCGAATTAGAATGTCAGTTCCCCGCTCGATCTTTAGCTCCTTGCTGCCCTGAACCGCTATCGAACCTGCGCCGGCAGCGCCGCCAACTATCATCCCGATCGCCGCGCCCTTTCCGCCGCCGGCCAGTCCGCCGATCACTGCTCCGGCGACCGCGCCGATGCCGCTTCGCTTAAGCGTCTGCTTTCCGCGGCCACCCGATTGGACGCGCCCCTCTTCGTCGACCTTGTCCGCCGAGTTTGAGTCGTAGACTCGCAGCACTTCCCCGCGCAGGAGGCCGGTCCGACCATCTGCTAGTCGTACCGAGTCGAACGCAAGGCTCATCGTCGTGCGTCCTTCAACACGGCCGGATTTTATTATCGACCGAATATGACCGTTAACCTTGGCCTCTTCGTACTTGGACGGATTGACCACCGTCGCCGTGAACTTGTCTCCAGCGCGCCCTTCCTTGCTCGAGAGAGTATCGTTCAGACGGATTCTCAACTGGGTTCCGGCTGGGACAAGCGTAGCAGTAGCCGGCCGGCGTCGCGCCCGCCGCGTCTGGGCGTTAGCGAGTGTGGTTGGCAACGCGGCTAGAACGAGCGCCGCGATCAGCGCAATCATTGTGACCCTAACAGACGTTCGTCTCATTGTTTTCCTCCTGTTTGGTAAGCGCGGCAGCCATCGCAGAATTCTGAATCGTCCGCCAAGGAAAATCATAATACAGAGGTGTCAGACAAGAAAGGCGTCCGGTTTGTGAGTAGTCGCGAGTTAAATCGTTCGACCACCGTGCACCGACGCCAGCTTCACTACGACCTATGTAAACCAATTAGCCCTATGATATAAATCAACCGCACAATTTAAAAAGGGGACAAGTCATGTCCTTATCAAGTTTCCTAATTCGTATTATCTTTCTAGCCTTGCCCGGGATCGTATGTAGCATACTTTACCGACAACTCAAAGGGAAAAGCAGACTCAAAGACTGGGAAGACGTGCTTGAGATCCTTCTGTTTTCTCTCTTGAGCTACGCTTTCTACTGGCTTAGCGTAAAGATACTTAATGGTGTCGGTTGGGCACACGCAACTGTAACGTCTTTCCGCGCCTTTTCAGACGAAACGGTTGCCGTCTCCTGGCCTGAGGTGCTTATTGCGTCGGCGATTGCGATACCTCTCGCTTTTGCTGCATCGGCCCTTTACACCTACAAAACCATCAATCGGATCGGCCGATTCTTAAATGTATCCAAACGTTTTGGAGATGAGGATGTTTGGAGCTATTTCAACAATTTTTATGGAGCGCAGTGGGTTTTTGTCAGAGATCATAAACTTGACTTGCTTTATTTTGGTGATTATTAGTCTATTCGGATTCAGAGAAACAAAGAGAGCTGCTTCTGAGAGATGTTAGAGTATACAATAACTCAACAGATGATTTTCTGTACGAAGTCAGTCGAATGTATCTTTCGAGAGAAAGCTTTGATTTGACTATTGAGGTTCCGTTGGTCCAGCATGAGCCTGCAGATGAACATCTGAAAAACGGGAGTAACCAAGATGGCGGAAAAAAGGTTGATAGAGCATAGTCAGAGGCTCACCAGACAATCCTCCGGACCAAGAATTGAAGGTGGGGTTAACACGGCTCCTCCATACCCTCGACCTAACATAAGACCGGTCGGACAAAACAAGGTTCCGCAAGCGCAGAATGCGAACAATGAAAAGAAGAAATAGGATAATCAGTCTCCCTGATCACAACTTGCCTTGCGAGAATTGAACTTTGCCTGCACCCTCTAGGTAACCCCAACATAACTTTTGGAAATGAGTTATTCAAATTTGCCAAAGCTCAAACTGTCGTTCGCGGGGTTGGCCATCTTGATCGCTTTTGGCTCCTTGTTATTCGGACCCAGTCAAGCCTCATCCTACAATATTCAGCAGACCAGGATTCAGCATTCTCTCAATCAAAAACTGATTCTGTTCAAACGCGGATACCTCGATACCGAAGCGCGCATCGACCGGGACACCTCAAGTCACGATCGCCGCCCGGTCGCCGTTAATAGCGCGACTATATCAAAGCAGACTCGCATCGTTCAGTTCGGTGGAGCGATCAGACGTGCCTGGATTGACGCTCTCCGAGCAACCGATGTCGAGATCGTGAGTTACGTTCCCAACAATGCATATATCATTAGAGGCGACGGGCGCCAGCTTGCGCGGGTTGCTGAGCTGGATGCGGGTGCCGGCGCGGACGAAGCTCGGCCAATCCGGTGGATGGGACGTTTGGAGCCTTCTCAGAAGGTCGATCCGACATACACTGATGAAATGCTCCGAAGCTCACCGGGAGCAGAAGTCGAGGTAGAAATCGAGCTTGTCGATTCACCCGAAAGCGATTCGATCGTAAAGGCGCTCTCGAACGCAGGCAGCCACCCGAGACGGTTTCTCAACCTTGTGGTGATAAGGGCTACGCTCCCGATAGACCGGTTGCTGGAGATCGCTGCGATCGATGAGGTGCAATTTGTCGGTCCTGCCTCCACGATCACCCTGCACGACGAGCGAAGCGCCCAAATTGTAGCCGGAAACCTTACGTCCGATCAGAGTCAACCTAGTGGGCCCGGTTATATGTCGTGGCTTACGGCGTATGGATTGGACGCTCAAACCGATTTCGTGGTTGACGTGACCGACTCAGGTCTTGATCGAGGCTCGCTTGCAGCATCTCAGCTTAACCCTTGTTTCCTTGACGCAGCTCTTCAGAGCCGGGTTGCGTACAGCCTCAACTATGCGACCGATGGATTCAAAGATGATCGAACCGGTCACGGAACACTCGTAGCGTCGGTGGCAGGTGGGAGAGGCTCCACCAGCCGCGAAGATGCCCCGGGGTATATGTACGGATTGGGAGTGGACCCTTATGCGCAGCTGGGGTCATCCCGACTGTTCGATGAAAGAGGGAAAGCGCCTTCACAGATCAACTTCACGGGCATGGCTTCCGCAGCATACGCGGCGGGCGCTCGCGTGTCGAACAATAGCTGGGGCAATACATCGAACACCTATGACTCCTTTGCGCAAGAGTACGATTCGCTGGTCAGGGATGCACAACCCTCGACGCCCGGTAACCAGGAAATGGTCTATGTCTTTTCAGTCGCGAACGCGGGTCCGGGCGGACACGTTGGCTCGCCGGCAACAGCGAAGAATGTAATCTCAGTTGCCGCAAGTGAGAACTACCGCCCGGAGGGCGTCGACTCGTGCAACCTCGACGGCCAGGGCAATATCGGCCCCGATGGCGCCGACAGCGCGCTCGATATTCTCAGGTTCTCGTCCGGAGGACCCACCGCCGATGGACGCGCCAAACCGGACATTACCGCGCCTGGAACACACGTCTTCGGCGCGGCCTCTCAGTCGTCCGGGTTTTTCGGCGAAGGGTTGTGCGCGGGCCCTGGCGTCTTTCAACCTCCCGACCAGGCGCCGTTTTACACGTGGTCCTCGGGTACAAGCCTCGCGGCTCCTCACGTAACGGGGGCGGCCTCCCTTGCGCGCAGGGTCTTTGTCTCCAGGAACCTGCTTGGGGGGAATCGCGCTCCGTCGCCGGCGATGACGAAGGCGTTCCTGACTAATTCAGCCTCATATCTAACGGGTCAAAATGCCGGCGGCAACCTGCCCGGCGAGAGACAAGGCTGGGGACGAGTGAACTTGTCTCGTGCCTTCGACGATGCCAAACGTGTGCTGATCGATCAAACTCAGCTGTTCACTGAGAGTGGCCAGGCGTTCGATGTGCAGGGTTCAATCGCCGATAGATCTCGCCCTCTTCGTGTGACGCTGGCGTGGACTGATGCTCCGGGATCGTTGATTGGACCGGCTCTCGTCAATGACCTCGATCTGGAGATTACGGTCGGAGGAATAACGATCTATCGCGGTAACAACTTCGCCGAATCGCTCTCAATCGAGGGCGGCGTGCCGGACAGGCTCAACAACGTTGAATCGATTTATCTTCCGGCGGATGCGATACCGGCGGGGATTCCGGGGAACTTCACGATCACCGTTCGCGCTGCAAACATCGCCGGCGACGGCGTGCCTGGCAACGCAACCACTCTCGATCAGGACTTCGCGCTTGCAGTCTACAACATCGCGCCGCCGATTCAGGTGCCGCCGCCCCCCCCGCCGCCTAACCCACCGGTTATCAACGCAGTGACGTACCTGAAAAAGACGATTAAGATTACCGGAACGAACTTTACCGCCGCGGCTCAGATTCAGATCAATGGAAAACTAATCGGCCAGGTTTTTGATTTCGACTCAGCCAGTAACTCGCTCAGCCTCAGACTGAAGCGCGGCAAGCTCAACCTGAACGATGGGGACAATCAGATTGTGTTGAGTGAGGGAGGCCGGGTATCACAGCCTTTTGTTCTGCGTCTGTAAAACGAAGAGCCTCGCTGACTAGGGCCTGATGTTGTAGTACCGGATCTTGCTGTTAAGAGTCGTGGTGTTCATTCCAAGCAGTTTCGCCGCGCGCGACTGGTGCCCCCCGGTTATTTCCAGAGCCCGGCGAATCAACTCAATCTGAAAACGATTCACTTCATCGTAGAAGGATATTCCTCGGGATAAATCGATCTGAGTCGCAACCTTCTGCCCGCCAACTTGCGAGACTGCGCGTTGGGGATTCAGAACTTCCTCGCGAAGATCTTCGCGCTCGATGGTCTTGCCGCGAGCGATTATCACCGCGCGTTCCATCACGTTCTCAAGCTCGCGAACGTTGCCCTGCCAGTTGTAGGCTTCGAGCGCCGACAGGACCGGAGCGTTCATGTGATCAGAGACATCTCGCCCGTTGTCCGCGGCATACTTTCGAATGAAGTGCTGTGCCAGCGGCAGGATATCCTCGCGCCGGTCCCGCAGCGGAGGTAGCGCAATGGAAATTACATTGAGTCGATAAAAAAGATCTTCGCGAAAGCTGCCTTCATCGACCGCCTGTTTGAGGTCGACGTTGGTCGCGGCGATGATGCGCACATCAACCTGCCGGCGAGTCGTTTCGCCGAGCGGTGTAAAGTCGCGCTCCTGTATGACGCGCAGAAGCTTCGCCTGCGTCTCCATCGAGATATTTCCAATCTCATCGAGAAAGATCGAGCCGCCATCCGCAACCTCGAAGTAACCCTTCCGGGCAGCGACCGCTCCGGTGAACGCGCCGCGAGTATGGCCGAATAGCTCGGCTTCCAAGAGCTCGGTCGGAAGGTTAGCCGAGTTCACGGTGATAAAAGGCTTATCGGCGCGCGTGCTGTGATTATGAATCAACCGGGCGATCAGCTCCTTACCCGTGCCGCTTTCGCCGGTTACAAGGATCGTGCTGCGCGCCGGGGCGACCTGCTCGACGAAGGCGAGTATGTCGAGCATTTTTTCACTTCGAGCGACTATCTCTCTGGATTCGGTGCTTCGCTTGAGGGTCTGCTTGAGCGAGCGTCTCTCTTCATCTTTCCTACGTCGGCGTATGCCCGCGGTGACGAGATTGAGAATTTCTTTGTTGTCGAACGGCTTGCTGATACACGTAAACGCGCCACGCTGCATCGCGGAGATTGCGGTATCGAAGGTTGCGTAGGCAGTTATCATGACTATCACCGCCTCCGCGTCGAGCTTTAGTAATTCCTCGAGTGTCCTCAAGCCTCCGACGCCGGGCATCGACACATCGAGCAGTACAAGGTCATAAGCTCGCTGTTGGAATTTGTCGAGACCTTCTTCGCCGCTTCGAGCGAGATCAACCTGGTAGCCTTCGGCCGACAGCAGGCTCTCGAGGACATCACGCATTACTTCCTCGTCGTCCACCACGAGGATGCTGCCTTTTTTTGCCATAAGAAGGATGGTAACAACTAGCCGTCGGCGGCTGCCAGAAACAAATTGATCGATGGATCAGTCGCTCGCGGCTTGTATCTGGCGTGAAAACGCGGTCGGTAGCTTGATCGTAAAATGCGCGCCCTCGCCGGGCCGGCTTTCAACGAAGATGCGGCCGTTATGCTCCTGAATGATTCCGTAAGACAAGGCGAGTCCGAGACCGGTCCCTTGCCCCACCTCTTTGGTGGTGAAGAACGGGTCATAGATTCGAGCGATGTTTTCGGGCGCGATGCCGACTCCAGTGTCGCGAAAATCAATAACCAGTGATGTGTCGACGGCGCGCGTGTGAATGGTGAGCCTCCCGCCGTTCGGCATTGCATCGCGCGCGTTCAGTATCAGATTCATGAACACTTGTTGGAGCTTTGAGGCGCTGCCATATGCGGGCTGAAGTTGATCGCTAAACTTGCGGGTGAGCTCGAACTTTGCGTTTCGCAGTTGAGGCTCAAGCAACTGAAGCGTGTCATCAAGAACGCGATTGATGTCGATCTCACGAAACTGCGCATCGCCGGTCCGTGAAAAATTGAGAAGGTTGTTTACTATTCCGGACGCGCGAACCGTCTGAACATGAATCTTCTCCAGCAGGGTTCGCTTCGGGTCGTTATCACTGGTCTGATGCAGCAGCATCTGCGCGTACGACGAAATGCCCGCGAGAGGTGTATTGACCTCGTGCGCGACTCCGGCGGCCAGCAGGCCAATTGACGAGAGCTTCTCGCGCTCCAACAGCTGTTGTTCAAGCTGCGCCCGTTCGGTGACGTTTTCAATCACCACCAGCGTCCCGGTTATCACGCCGTGCGCGGCTTCAAACGGCGCGAGCGAGAGATTGAGCGTCAGCGGACGGCCTTCCTCGGTCGAAGCGCTGTACTTATAAATGTGCCTGGTATCGCGAATCGACCAGTCTTCCTGCCCGATTACATTTTGGATTGTTTCAATCAGGTCCCGGTCGAATATGTCGTCAATGTTTCGACGCAAGGCTCGTTCGCGCGCGATGCCGAAAATCTCCTCGAGCGCGCTGTTCCAGGTTGTGATTCGACCGTCGAAATCAACTACGAGAATGCCGACGTTGACGCTCTCGACGATGTTTTCCGAGAACTCCTTCAGCCGCGCAAGCTCATCTGCCTTCTCCATCTCCGACCGATACAACAGGCTGTTATCGATCGCGACCGCAACGTAGCCTGACAGCGCTCTAAGCAAATCGGTATCTTCGCTTGTGAGCATAGCGCCCGTTGTCGTTCGTCCGATACCGATGATCGCTACCATCCTGTCTCTCACAACGCACGGGACATAGTAGTGAAGTTCTTCAAAGGGCGCGATCGATGCCCCGAATGCATCGGAGTCCAGTGAGAGGTCCGGCTCATTCTCCAGATCGTTAGCGACGATCAGACCTCGTCCCAGTGAACGCACTCGAATCGTCTTCTTGACGTTGGCGGGAAGTACTATGTCACGGTCGATGCCGGACGCGTGCGCAAGGCGAAACCCGGAAGGTGTGCCTGCGTCTTCGATGAAGATCGCCACTTTCCGAACTGACAGCATGTCTGACAAGCGCCGGACAAGTGAATCGAGCAACTGGGGCAGCGCCGTTGTCTGCGCGAGCGTCCTTCCAAAATCCTGAAGCCCTGTTCGCAGCGTATAACGCTCACCATAGAACCAACGATCCGCCCAGACCTGGAGCTTGTTTTTGATGGGCGCGAACAACATCGCTACGACAAGCATGCCCGCTACCACGATCGCGCGAGTCCTCCAGGAATTGAGATCGGCGGTTGTCCAGATGAACCTTACCAGATCGCCGACGCCCAATAACATGGCCATATAGATCGCCGCTACAGCGAGACTTGCCATCGCGTGGACGAAGCTGCGGCGCATTATCACGTCGACGTCCATCAACCGATAGCGGACGATTGAATAGCCGAATGATAATGGGATCAGAATCAGCGGTCCGAAGGCGAACATCCGCATCCCAAGCGTAGATTCGAGATTCAGGATGTCCGGGATAACATACAACGCGGCAAACGGGAACGCCGATAGGCCGAGACTCCAAATGATCCACTTCAGTTGTTGCCTGAGAAGCGGTTTCTCGGCTCGAACAAACGTTCGCACCAAAAGCGCGCTGCCAGTTACGAAAAACACAAAGTAGTGCAGAAGCTCACCGCGGTCGAGCAGAGTACGCATCTGAACGAGGAACGCGCCCTTGAAGACGCCTGGCTTGTATTGCCAAAGAATGTCCAGAATGATGAGGACCACTCCCGGCAGGTAGATCGCCGCAATTACCGGGCGCGATCGCAGCTTCCAGGCATAACCTGATGGGAATTTGGCACAGAAGTGCAGGAACAGCGGCGCCAGAAGCGCCAGAGAAACGCCGCTGAGAAGGTAAACCAGTTCGTCCAGTTTCGTGAATTCGCGAGTGGAGTGATAAAAGTAGACCACGAACGACAGCAGAAACCACGCAAAGAAGTGATATGTCAGCTTGGCACGGCTTTGCTTAAAGAGGACGAACAGGCCAATCGCCAAATACACCAACCCGATGAATGCCAGGTAGAGTCCGCGCTCGAGGTGCTGATCGCTTGAGGTAACTTTAAAGTCGACATCGTAGACAGGGTGCTTGATTCCGTAGATGTCCTTGAGTACGGGATCGCTGTGAACAATCGCGTACCGCGCGTTATTTCCGACTCCCTGGTTTTCCAGGTAGTGCGAGAGCGTTTCCGCGCGATTCACTTCCTCGTAGTCGAGGCTTCCGGCTCCGGCTTTCGGATAGGGAGGGTCGTACCGCCCAACGTAAAAGAATGCTCTGACGTAGTCGCCCTTCTTGACGGTATATGCTAGCGGAGAATCCGGACTGACCGACTTGGCCTGAACGCCATCAGCGGTATCGACCCACTCGATTCCGTCGTCAGCGACGGGTGGAAGGCTCAGCCGATCTCGGAGATTGAGGATGCCGATAACGACAAGCGTGACAGTTATCGCCAGAACGGTGACAAGCTTGGTCGTACTGGTCAGTTCCTTCATCTCTCAAAATCCCTTCGCGGGCCTGGTCAAGGAGGGCACTACTAGCAAGTTACCTTCGAGCAACTGGTATTCCCGCTCAGACGGCGGGTTAGAGCCAACAAAATGAACATCTTAAACGGGCCGACCAGTGGGTTTGATAAGGCGACTTCCATATTTTCGGACAGGTCTCCAAGTTTTTGGATGCGCTCAATCGCTCTCGGTCTTTGCGATGCCGTCCGAAGCGTAACTTCCGAAATAACACGGGATTGGAGGGTGTCGTAATGGTGTCTGCTTCTACTATGCCGGTTAGCATTTCGCGCGCGTCGGTTCCGCGACTAAAACCTGAGAGCGAGGCCAACACGAATGAGCCTGTGGAAGCGGCTCGCCACCAGTTCCTGCCGGTCGTCGACGATCGAGGCTTGCTGGTCGAGCAGATTTCGGAGATCAACCACCGCTGCCCATTGACCGGGCAGGAAGCTCACGCTGGGCAGATCCTGTGAGATTGAGAGGCTCAGGTTCGGATCGTAAGTAGTGAGCTGTCCCTGGAAAGGATCGATTGCGAATATGGCCTGCCCTGGAGAGAGCCTTAGCTCAGTAGAGATTCTGGTGCCTGTGCTGACAAAGTTGGCGTCCAGTTTTGCCGAGACTACGTGGAAGAGTCCATTGCTGAACAGATTCGCCGGAGTCGTAATCCCTCGCGGATCAAGCTGCTGTCCTTCGCCAAACGCATATCCAACCGAACCGTCGATTATCTTGTTAACGTGCCGGCGATAGATGACGCGCACGCCTCGCGTACGACCCGATTGCTCTTCACACCGAATCGACGGTGTGGCCTGCGCGGCGTTATTTGGAATTGCAAGCAGTCCGACGCCGTGACCCGAAACCGTATCCAGGAAGCCCATCATCTCGATCGACGATTTGTCCGAGAGTATCTGCTCGCCACCGAATTGGAGCCGGTAGCTGTGTTCGATCACAGGCTGGCCACCGGCCATCGCCACCGGCTTGGGCTCTGAAAATTCTATCTCGCCCGATTCGAGGTTAACTTTGGACTGGGTGTCGCTCGAGGAGCCGGGCACCAACCCTGCGAACACTCGAGTGCGAGTTCCCGCGTCCAGGGCAATTCCGAATCTGGGCAAAATGCTTGTGCCCGATCCTCGCTCCGCGAAGCGCGCGAATTCGAGCCCGTAGACGATAATCACGGGACCTGATACCTGCCATGTGTCGGTTGCAGAAATTGAGAACTGCCCGAGCCGAGGAACGGCGCTCTGCCGGGAGAAAGTAAACCGGCCATAACCCATCGCAACCGAGACGCGATGACGGTCTCCCGCGTGAGCTGTAGTCATCGCAGTTAAGCTCTGCGGGGCCCCGTTTCCGTATCCGAGCTGCCCGCTTACTACCAGGTTCGCATCTTTGGCGAACTGCTCTGAGATCGCAAAATTCGCACCTGCAAACGAGCTTGGGTTGGGATTGCTGCTCGGTGTCGTCTCAGCAAATGCGTTCACAGCGCCGTGCAGCTCAGGGGATCGATCGGTTAATGCAATCGTGGAGTCTTTGGCAACCGTCGTGTCTTTCGTCGTTTCATCGTAGTGGAAGATGGTCCCGCGAGCCTGGCGCGCTGCATACTTCGAATCGACGTTGAGGTTTGTCTCGTCTCCGAGCGCGGTGACGCGGCGCAGGAAAATCGAGTCAAAAATGGTGACTTTATCCGGCTTCACTTCCGCGCTAAGCTCTACCGGTCTGAAGCCTTCCGCTTGTGCTTTCACACGATAACGGCCGGGAACGATGCCAGCGGCGGTGAACTTGCCCTCGCTGTCGGTGCTCGCGCGTTTAACGATCTTTTCTGAGTCGGCCTTCGTCGCCTCAGTATCCGCCATTACCATGACGGCGGCTCCGATCAGGGGACTGCCGCTCAAATCCATGACGACGCCTCGTATGGAACCCTGGCCGGCGGCGGCTTGCGCAGGAGCGCTGGCGTACGCAATCGCAACAACAGCGAGTAGCGCATACAGTTTGGTAGCGTTTTTCATAGAGTCACCTCTCAGTCGAAAAAGCAGAGGTTCAATCCGCGGTAGTCACAATTCTATCAGTGGAGCTTGGAGTGTCAAGCACGCCCGGCTGACCCATCCAGGCAGCTAGCCGGCGAAAAGCTCGGCCGCGATGGCTCACTTCTGCCTTCTCGGATGCCGTCAGCTCAGCGAAGGATTTGTTCAACGGCTCGTACAGAAAGACCGGATCGTAGCCGAATCCATTATGGCCCCGCGGCTTCTGCAATATCACCCCTTGTGCTTCATCCAAAACTACCTTCTGTCCGCCGCCCCACACGATTGCCGCCGCGCAGACGAAACGAGCGCGCCGGCGATGATTAGGTAAGTCCCTCAACGCTTCAAGCAACTTCGAAACGCGAGCGCCATCGTCTGCGCCTACGCCGGCGTAGCGCGAGGAGTGAACACCTGGCGCCCCCTCTAGTGCTTCTACTTCAAGTCCGGAATCGTCCGCAATCGTCGGTAACCCGCTTTTTCGGTAATAGTGATTTGCTTTCAACAGAGCGTTCTCCGAGAATGTCTCTCCCGTCTCGATCGGTTCAGTCGTTTCTGAGTCGCTCAAACCAATTAGCTCCACGCCTTTCCCGCTCATTATCTGCCTAAGCTCGGCGACCTTTCCCCGATTTGTGGTGGCCAACAGAATCCGCATCGCCCGAAGTTTATCATGTGCACCAAACCTACCGGTGCCGGTGTATGCCAGCTGCATTCTAAAACCGATTTGCAGGTTACTGACATTAGAACCATAGTTGGAGGCAGTCTTGCGGTTGAATTAGCGCTCGCCGGCACAATGCGAGAGTAAATATTTCTTCCAACTTATGTACTTTTTACACGCGAAGTTCGCGGAGGAAGTCGCAGGCGATCGCGGCTTCATCAATAAATCGGCTGAAACATTGATATGCATAACCAAGATGAGTGTTGTGCACCTAGTGGCACTTTGATTGCTCCAGGGAAGGCGGGGCAAGAGATACGGGTGATGATTACATCACTTCCTGTTCTCGATTCTTGGTTACTGTGGTGAGGACGGTAACCGGAAACAAGGCGACGCAGTATTCCCACGCTGCGTCGCCTCTTTTTTTATCTTGAATCGCGATCACAGCGAAACTTTCAAAAAGCTCCTTTTGTGCGTCCTGAAGGTCTGCCGTTAGCACTGGCCGCTTGACACTCATTTGCATCGCCCGATATGTTGAAGCTCGCATTGTTCAAGGCTTATGCTGGACGAATACCGACGCGACTTCGAGGACTTCCACACATCCAACGCACGCGAGCATTACCTCTTCCACTCCGGTCAGAAGAACTGCCTCGAGATCGCTCCGATTTACGAACGCTACGCTCATCTGTTTGATATAGACTCAATCGACAAGCTGAAGAGTGATCATGGCCGTTCCGCTCGTACCGACACTGACAACGTCTCCCTCAATCGGCTGCTAACGTTTGCGGTTGAGCAGTTTCTGGAAAGTTCGGTAAAGGAGCTTACCGAACAGATAAGTCAATTCGAGGCAACTGCAACCGTGGAGTTTATGGGTCGCGACCTGACTTTCCAGGACTCGGCCGTAGCCATCATCAACCAACAGGATCGCGAGTCACGCAAGGCTATTTACGGGAAGCGTCTGGCCCTTATTGAGCGATCGAATGATCTGCGCTCGCAGCGCATAGCGAAGCTGCATCAGACTGCCTGCTCTCTGGGCTACTCCAGTTACCGGGACTTGTTCGAGCAGCTTCGGCAGCTGGACTACAAGGAAATCGCGCGCCGGTGCGAAGCGTTGCTGTCACAAACGGAATCTTCATACATCGCGCGACTTGACGAGACCTTGCGACGGGATCTTGGACTCAGCATCGACGCGGCCGAGCGCTCGGACGCGATGTACCTGCTTCACCTGACTAATTTCGATGACAGGTTTCCCTCGCACCAGATGCTTCGTGTTTACAGTGAAACAATGGCCGGCCTCGGCATCAGCATACGATCGCAACGAAACATCGTCATCGATAGCGAAGCCCGCCCGCGCAAGAACCCGCGCGCTTTCTGCATGCCGATAACAATCCCCGACGACGTAAGACTCGTGATTCGTCCCGTCGGCGGACAATCGGATTATCAGTCATTGCTTCACGAATCCGGTCATGCTCAGCACTTCGCGTGGGCTTCGGCTCAATTGCCGCCCGAGTTCAAGTATACCGGCGATTACGCACTAACCGAGACCTATGCCTTTCTGTTTAATCACCTGGTATCCGACCGCAACTGGCTAAAGGACTTTTTAGGACTGGCGGATTCTACGGAGTTTGTACGCTCGGTCATACTCGCGAGGCTGGTAACCGTGCGTCGCTACGTGGCCAAGTTCTTTTACGAGCGTGGGCTCCATTCCGCCAGCGACCCGACTGGTCACGCTGAGCAATACGCCGAGCTTCAGAGCAGCTCGACGAGGTTCAAGACATCGGCGGCCGAGTTTCTGTTTGACCTGGATGATTCGTTCTACTCGGCGAGCTATCTTCGAGCATGGGCATTCGAGGTTTTGTTGCGAGAGTATATGAAGACCCGCTTTGGCTCCCGTTGGTGGGCTTCATCATCCGCAGGAGTCTTCCTGAAAGAAATCTGGGAGACCGGCGATCGTTACACCGCGGACGAGATGGCAGATCAAATCGGCATTGGTACAATAGATTTTGAGCCCCTGGCAGACGAGTTCAATAGCACCCTGAAGTGAGTGTTATCCTCCCGTAATCAACTATGCGGACAGTTCCGGTCAAATTGGATTCGCGTAGCTATAGGGTTCTTATTTCCGCCGGGCTCCTGGAGGAACTGGGCGGTCGCGCCCGCGCTTCGCTTGGGCAGAACTGCAGACGGGCAGTCCTTGTCAGCAACAGGACCGTCGGCGGCTTCTACGGGGAACATTCCGCCGATTCTCTAAGTCGAGCGGGCTTCGACGTTCATAGCTTTTTTATTGGTGACGGCGAGCGATTCAAAAGTTTGCGCACTGCAGAGTCGCTATTTGGTTTTCTGATCGAGCATGGCATCGAGCGTTCCGATGTTATCGTAGCGCTGGGCGGCGGGGTCGTCGGAGATCTTGCCGGCTTCGTGGCTGCCACTTACTTGCGCGGCATACGGCTGGTTCAAGTTCCCACAACTTTGTTGGCTCAAATAGACAGCTCGGTTGGCGGTAAGACCGGGGTCAATCACGCACTGGGCAAAAACCTGATAGGCGCATTCCACCAGCCTTCGCTAGTGGTGATCGATCCGGATGTCCTCCACACACTTCCCGCGCGGCAGACGCAAGCCGGACTCTACGAGGCCCTAAAGTACGGAGTCATTCTCGACCGCCAATTGTTCACCAACACTTCAAATAACATCGGCCGGTTGAAGAATCTTGAATCAACCGAGATGGAGAGGCTCATCGCGCGTTGCTGTTTGCTAAAGGCCGGCGTGGTCGCGCAGGACGAGCGCGAGGGCGGCCTTAGGAAGATTCTAAACTTCGGCCACACGGTTGGACACGCTCTGGAAGCTGTCAGCCACTATCGGCGGTTTCTGCACGGCGAAGCCGTGGCCCACGGGATGCGCGCCGCCTCGCGGATCGCCGAGCGCCTCGGCCTCTTTAAAGAGGCCGACCGAGAGAAGCTGGACACCGCCATTGCCGCGGTTGGGAAGCTTCCGGCCGCCGGAACTCTTGCGCTCGATGATATAATTGCCGCAATACATCGCGACAAGAAAGTGGAGGCCGGTCGCGCCACGTTCGTGCTTCCGGTCGAGATTGGCAAAGTCGTGATGAGATCCGATGTGCCCCCTCCGGTCATTAGAGCGGCCCTGAAAGATGCTTTCGTGACCACTGGAGAGAAATCATGAGGAATCTTACTAACAAACAGATGCCAGCGGAGCGCGGGGCGATCTCAATCAAGACGCTCTTTGTTCTGGTTGTCGTTGGTGTCACGGCCATGCTGGTCATCAAGATCACTCCCGTTTATGTCGAACAGACAAGGGTCATCCACGACGTTAGTGAGATGGGGAACAAGGCTGCGGTGCGCGGTTGGAAGGAAGACAAAATCAACTCGGAAATAAAACTGATCCAGAAAGAATACGACCTGCCTGAGGGCGGCATTACTTTCGTTACTCGAGATGACAAGGGTGTCCACCTCGCAATCGCGTATCAAAGAAACATAGACCTATTCGTAACAACCTATGAATGGAAGGTAGATCATCCAATTGTGTCGAAGGACACTTTGTAGCTCACGCCATTCTTCAGGTTTTTACCCATCCTGCCATCCGGCGGCTCACTTTGACGTAGCGATCACCTCGTTCGATTTTATCCCCTGAGGAGTAATCATTCTGATTCGCAGGGACGTGCCCGGGCCTGGAGCCGCCGCGGCGCTGATCTTAGCCTGGACAAAATCCGGCGGTTCGAAGGCTGTAGATTGAACGGCGATTTGAACATCGGCTACCATTACGGAAACCTCTCCGGTGCTCGCGAAGTTCGATCCGCTGATGTTCAGTAACAAAACACCGGACGCCTTCTTCTTTACTTTGACTTTAGTAATCGTCGGCCCGACCAACGTTCCTGCGATGATCTCGTTAGACAGATTCGATGGCGCAGGATTTACATTACGCAGTCTGACAGCAAGCGGCCCTACGCTGTCTCTGATAGAGGGATTCGCATCGAGAAAAACCGCAAAGCTCGGATTAGGATCGTTGGGGTTTGGAACGGGGGCAGCGACCACGGTGCCGTTGATTAAGACCTGAGTGTCAACTCTAGTATTGGTCCCAACGACTTCGATGACCAGGCCGCTCTGACCAGCATTGGCTTGCTGCACAACGCCTACGGTATTCGAGACAAGCCTTGCCGACGTCAGCACCGGTGTCGTAGCCTGCGGCGGCGCCAGCATTCCAAGCTTCGCCGACAGCTTCTTCCCGCTAAAGACGTAGACATTGCCGCCGTTCAAAATACCGTTGTTGAGACTGTCTCCGTGCATCGCATTTGCAATGTAGTCCACGTAACCGTCACCGTCGACATCCGCGCCCGCGAGCCGATAAGAGAATTCGTCTCCGCCTTCGAGGCCCTGATCTTCGCCGTGCGCGCCCGCAAGTCTGAAAATCGGCGGACTCGCCGGCGGATCATAGAGCTTGATGACCGCAGGCAGAAAATCGCGTTGGCCGTAAATGAGTTCGGTGACGCCTGCATCGTCGCGATCTTCACCGTTGAGTACGAAAGTTCGTTCGGGGCTCCCGATAAACAGATCCGAGAGACCATCTTTGTTTATGTCGTAGGTGCGAACCGAATCGCCCGCGCAGTCGAGATTGTGTTCCCCGTAGATCGCCGAGACTCGCTGTCCCGAGGCATCGGGATTAGCCATATCAATTGTCGCGCCCGGCAGAGTGGCAGAGCCGTAAATCACATAGACTGCCCCAGTCTGGCCCTGATTGTCTGGAGCGGCCGCTCGCAGAGCGCCGATTACCAGATCAGTCCGGCCGTCGCCATTCAAATCGCCGCTGTGAATTTGAGAGCCAAGATAGTCAAGCTCGTGAGCGCCGATTACATGGGTTGCATTGGCTGGCGGACTGCTTAGAGAAATGTTGGCCGGCCAGTTGTTCTGACCGTAGATGACATACACTTCGCCGCATTGGGGTCGTTGTCCGCCGAAGTCGGCAGCTCGGTCGGCGTGGCCGCTGCTCTCGTCCTGCGGCGTCACGTAAGATCCTGAATCCCGATTGATTGAACCGCCGATTATCACATCGCCGATTCCGTCATTATTGATGTCCCCGACCTGAAGAGCTGCGCCCCAATGATCCTCCTGGTGCGCTCCGACTATCCGGGCGGTTCGAACTCCAGCGGGTGGATTGGCGAGATCGATTACCGAAGGTAGCGAGGCCGAGCCGAATACGATGTAGGCTCCGCCGACGTGCTGACCGCCTGCGGAGTTGATCTGATCCGATCCGATGACGATATCCGCTAAGCCATCGCCGTCGACATCGCCTTCGTCAATCCAGATGCCCATTCGCCCACCGGCCTGCGGCCCGTAGATCGCGATTACGCCCGGCGGAGGATTGCCATCCTGCGTACCGAGATCGGCGTTGAGGTTGAAGTTGCTCGAGCCAAGCACGACGTAAGCGGCCCCGCGATTATCGGCAACGCTGGTCCCAGGTGCGTCCCAACCGGCTGCGCCGATCGCGACATCGCGTATGCCGTCGCCATTCACATCCCCGTTTGCGGACACCGATGTGCCAAGCAAATCACCCGAGCGCTGACCGGCAAGCTTTGAGATGTTCGGTGGATTCAGAGAAGCATCAACAAAGCCGGTGTCGCGCCCATCGCTCAAGTAGAAGTTCACTACGCCATTGTTATCCCGGTTACCGGTGCTCCCGTACATTCCACAGAAAATCACATCACCGCGGCCATCGCCATTTATGTCGCCGGCGGCGACTGGCAGACCTATTTCACCCTGCTTGCGAAGTCCGCCAAACAAGACCAACAAGCCATCCTGGTTGAAGTTCGCGGTGTCGACCGCAAGCTGGATGGCGCCGCCTTGCGCAAACGTTCTAAGCGCGATCAGCGGCAAAAGCATGGATATAATGATTCCCAGTATTAAGCCCTTGTGCACCTGTGTCCCCTTATTCGTCACACGACCTTTGATCGTTTCACTACGGTGTCGTCACGAGGAGCAAAATTATACAATGCACGCGGAATGAATTGCGAACTTGACGATATTTGAAGGTGAACGTCCGGCAAACTTCAGTTTGTCGACGACAAACTGAAGTTTGTCGGACATTGCGTGGTTGGAAGTCATTGATGGAAGAAAAGCCAAGCCGGGGCCGTCTAATGAGCGAAATGATGGATGGCCCTTTTTATGGAGCAGCTCGCGCTAATGAGCGATCGCCAAACAGAAGCTGAGATGATCGAGGCTTGCAAACAGGGCGACCGAGAAGCGTTTCGCGACCTGTTTGAGGCCCACAAGGATCGGGTCTATACCATCGCGTTTCATTACTGCGGTAACGAAGCGATGGCGCGCGATGTCTCACAGCAAGTCTTCCTGAAACTGTTCACGACAATAAATCAGTTTCGCGAAGACTCGCATTTCACGACCTGGCTCTACCGCATCGTCGCCAACGCTTGCACCGACGAGCACAGGAAGCGAAGACGGTTTGTGCCGTTCAGCCCCGAAATTGAAGTAAGGCATATGACTGAACAGGGTTCACAGGAATCGCGGTTTCATCGACGCGAGGTCGCCGAGTCGGTTCGCGGCGCGATTTCAGAACTGACGCCCAAGCTGCGGTTGCCGATTCTGCTCAAGTACGTCGAGGGGCTTTCGTACGATGAGATCGCCCACGCGCTCGATCTTTCAATCGGAACGGTTTCTTCGCGGCTGAATCGAGGACACAAGATTCTTGCCCAGAAGCTGGGTCATCTGCGCGGCGAGTTCGTGGCAGGGGAATGAAGATGTTTAAGAAGCATGTAGTTGAACAATTGTCGGCGTACTGCAATGACGAGCTTCCGTCCGGCGAGGCGAGGCGCGTCGCCGAGCACCTGCTCGCATGTAAGCGATGCCGCAAAGAACACAATGAAGTGAAGCTCGGAGTGCATCTGGCTCAACAACTGTCCCTCTTGTCAGCTCCGGGTGAGTTGTGGAATGAGATCGAATCCGCGTTGAATTCAAGATCACGCGAGCCGATTCGCCAAACTCGTCCCGAGCGGCCCTTCCGCACGCTTGGCTGGGTCCGCGTAGCCGCATTCGCCGCGGTGATTGTTGTCGCAGTGACGATCGGACTGGTCTGGTCTTATCGCGGCCCGCGCGCGTCGTGGGCTGTCGAGAACTTGAACGGGATCGTACGAATCGACGGCGGTCACATCAAACAAACCGGCAATCTCGCGGTAGGCGAAACGCTCGAAACCGACAAATCCTCACGAGCCAGGATCAGGGTAGGCGAGATTGGCGAAGTCGAAGTAGAGTCGAACAGCCGAATAAAGCTGATAAAGGCGAATGTCACGGAACATCGGCTTGCACTCGAGCGCGGAAAGATGAGCGCGCGAATATCCGCGCCGCCGCGATTGTTTTTCGTCGATACGCCGTCGGGCGAGGCGATTGATCTCGGCTGCGCGTACACGATGCAGGTCGATGACTCGGGGGCCGGCTTACTTCACGTCACCCTCGGTGAAGTGGCGCTGGTTCGAGACGGGCGTGAAGTCTATGTGCCTCGTTATGGAATGTGCCGGTCGCGGACGGGAATTGGTCCCGGCACGCCTTACTTCGAGGACGCACCGGATAAGTTGGTTAGCGCGCTCGATAGATTCGATTTTGAAAATGGTGGAGAAGCCGCTTTCGCGGAAGTGCTGAAGGAGTGTCGTCCGCGTGACACGTTTACGCTGTGGCATCTGCTCACGCGGGTCGAAGGAGATCAGCGATCTCGAGTGCTCGAGAGAATGATCGAACTGGTTGGTCTGCCAAAGAGCGTGACGCGAGTAGGCACGTTACAGCTTGATCAAAAGACGCTCGACGCCTGGAAAGATGAGATGGACACGGTGTGGTTTTAGCGCTTTGTAACGTGCGTTTCGCTGGCGATCAAAATGACAAACCGTGCGAATCCGTTTGCAAGATGAGCGCATACATTTATTCTTTGAGTGGAGCGCTGTTTCCTTAAGTTCAGCAAAGGAGGATCACCCTCAATGAACCGTACACGGCCAGCTACTTACGTAACAGTCCTCGTTCTGCTGGTTGCGATGACCCTGGCCGCCGTTGTCGTGGAAGCCGGGGCGCTCCAGCGAGCAACGTCGAAAAAACAAATAGCTAAGCGCGCCAGCAATCGTCTGGTTGTCCATGAGTGGGGCACTTTTACTTCGATCGCGGGAAAGAACGGAGTATCTATAGAATGGAGACCGCTTAACGGAGTGAGTGATCTGCCGAGTTTCGTGTATGACCTAAGCGCGCTCTCCGGAGCGGGGCTGCGGAGCGGTCAACGTTGCATCAAGTGCAATCTGGAAGCTTTGGTTCGCATGGAAACGCCGGTCATTTACTTCTATGCCGACCGCAAGATGTCCGTTTCCGTAAGCGTATTCCTCTCAAGCGGGAAGATCACGGAATGGTATCCAAAAGCGCGCCTGATTAACGGGTCGACTCCATCCGATGGAATTGATTGGGGCCGAATAACCGTTCTGCCGGGTGGCGAACAGAACTTTCCGGTCGAGACCAAACCGAGCCATTACTATCCGGCGCGTGAGACGGATGCGGCGACGCTCCGCGTTTGCAACGTGAAAGGCGAGGAGCGCGAAAAATTTCTGTTCTACCGCGGCATCGGCACATTCGATCAGCCTCTTGTAGTAAAGCTCGATGACGGCAGGGTTGTAGCGAAGAACACAAGTTCCGAGAGCATTCCACAGTTCATCCTGTTCGAGAATCGCGGGGGTAACATCGGGTATCAAATTCGCAATTCGTTCGATCGCGAGATCGTTCTCGATCGTCCCGAGGCCGGCCAAACGCTGGAGTCGCTCGAGCGCGATCTCGGCGCGATGCTCGTCGCACAGGGGCTTTATGAAAAAGAAGCGCTTGCGATGATCAAGACCTGGCGCGATTCGTGGTTTGAGGAAGGCCTGCGAGCCTTCTACATCGTTCCGCGCAAGGTGACGGATTCAATCCTTCCTCTGACGATCGAGCCACAACCATCGGAGGTCAGTCGCGTGCTGGTCGGCCGAATCGAAATCATCACGCCGGAAATGGAAAAGGAAATCGAGTCGTCGCTGGCCGATTCCTCACGTGCGGTGAATGACGTCGCCGAAGAGATCATGCGCACGCACGGACGATTCGCCGAGCCGGTGTTGAAGGATGCGTTGGAAAAGACAAGCGACCCGGAACTACGGATTAGAATCCAACAAATCATCAACTACGCCGGGAGTAATCCACAATAGTATTTTGGTAGTGGTTCAGTCTGTCGCGCCGACGCAATTCTTAGCGATTGAAAAAGTCAGACTGAAAGACCATCACGGATGACGCTGATTTGACGGGTTCAAACCGATTCTCGTTAGTGTTATGCGCCTTACAACGAGTACGGAGCGTTCCACATTCCGGCGAACGCGATCTCACCGAGCAGTTTGCGTTCACGCGAGGCGAGTTCTTTTCCGCGAGGCTTCTCATCCAGTTCTTCAAGCGACCCACGGTACGGATAGCCGATGGCGATGATCGCCATCGGGGTGAAGCCTTCGGGTATTCCGAACTCAACTCGCGTTCGGTCCGCGTCGAAGCCACCCATCGGGTGCGCAGCAAGTCCCAGCTCAACAGCTTCAAGCAGCAGATTCTCAGTCGCGATTCCCGTATCGTGCTGTCCCCAGCGATTGGGCTTGCCGTCATGCTCGAAGCTCTCGCGTGCCACCGAGATCATCAGCACCGGAGCCTTACGCGCCCATGCATTTCCCGGCGACAGGCATTCTCTGGCCCTCTCCAAAGCAGCTTGATCGGTAATGTCAAACACCAGGAAGTTTCGTGGCTGATCGTTGAAGCACGACGGCGCCCAGCGCGCGGTTTCCAGCATCGTCACCAGTTTTTCCTTCTCGACCGCGCGACCTTCTTCAAATACGCGCGGGCTCCAACGGCGTCGCATCAGCTCGTTGATTGGGTACTCGGTTGGCGCGGGCTTTTCGGGATAGATCGTTGCCGGGTGGGGATTATCCAAGATGTCATCGACTTCGACACCAATGTGGCGGAGATGATGAGACATATGCGTGACGTAGTCGTCGAGCACGAACCCGAGTGTCATAGTGCCGGAGCCTCCGACGGTCAGCTTGTGCGACCACGCCGATAGCGGGGCCGATTCCGCCGCACTTAGTAGCTGCAGGTTGCCTGCTCGCCATAACGAAATAAGCTCAGTCCATTCGCGATTCTGGTATCCGTGCAGTTCGACCCAACGATCGCCATCGTAGCCGGGCAGCGACAAGTTGTCTTCGAGCTGCGCGCGCACGATTCGCTGGTGATTGTTTGCGGCTGAATCGATCAAGTGACCCAACTCCTCCTTCGCCGACCAGCTATCGGGTCCCGGCTTTGATGACGCAGCTTCGCTCGATGTCGCGGCAAGCCTCCCCGGCAAACAGGCGATCAGCGCTTTGAGCTGATCGAGCCCTCGCGGCGCGCTTTCTTGCGAGACGTTTGATTCGAAATTCATTTGTCTCCTCTTATGAATCTTCTTATCAACCTTCTACCACGGCGCCTGAGAATCGCAAACCGGCTGCCTGCAGAATTGCGGTACGGGTCCTAACCTCGATTCCCTGCGAGACAGTGGGAGGACTACGGTCGGGAAGGTGGCTTGTCCCCGCTCATCCTTGATGATGAGTTGAACACCCTTCCGAGCGGGGCAAGCCCACCTTCCCGACCTGTAATTGTTTCTGCAAGGTCCTCCGAGTGCGAGCCCAATCGTTGTGCACAAACTTGACTTGACCATCTGACGACAATAGCATTCACGCTCATTCGGCACGGACCACAGAAAAAGGGACTAACGATGACACGTTTGATGATCGCACTCTTTGTAGTGTTCGCGCTTCTTTCGTTCGCGCTGCCGGCGCCGGCGCAGGAAAGATCACAAGAGAAGCCAACGGATAAATCTATTGCCGCGCGAATCGCCGGCCTTCAGAAGCTCGATGGCTACGTCCCTCTTTATTGGGACGCGGCCACCGGCAAGATGCTGATGGAGATCTCGCGGTTCAACACCGAGTTCCTCTATCAGATTTCGCTGAGCACCGGTGTCGGTTCAAATGCGCTCGGCCTCGACCGTGGGCAACTTGGGCGCGAACACGTGGTGCGCTTTGAGAGGATTGGTCCGAGGGTTTTGCTGACTGAGTCGAACTATCACTACCGGGCGATTTCAACCGATCCGGCAGAACGCCGTGCTGTTGAAGAGTCGTTCGCTCAATCGGTGTTGTGGGGCTTCAAGGTCGAGGCGTTCGAAGAAAACCGCGCGCTTGTCGACGCAACTGCTTTCTTTCTTCGCGACGCACACGGTGTGATCGACCGATTGCGACAAGCGAGACAAGGCCAGTATCGTTTAGATGAGTCGCGCAGCGCGTTTTATCTTCCGCGCACGAAGGCTTTTCCAAAGAACACAGAAGTCGAAAGCGTTTTGACGTTTTCATCAGACGGCGACCCCGGACCAATGGTGCGCGAGACCGTTCCATCTCCCCAGTCGATAACCGTGCGCGAGCACCATTCACTCGTAGAGCTCCCCGACAGGAACTACAAACCTCGCGCCCTCGATCCGCGGGTCGGAGCATTCGGGATAACGTTCTACGATTTTGCATCGCCGCTCAATGAACCGGTCGAAAAGCGCTGGATCTCCCGACACCGGCTTCAAAAGAAAGACCCGAACGCCGCGAGCTCTGAACCGATTAAACCGATCGTGTACTACGTGGACAACGGGGCGCCTGAACCTGTGCGCAGCGCGCTCATCGAAGGCGCTTCGTGGTGGAATGCGGCTTTCGAAGCTGCCGGCTTCAAAAACGCATTCCAGGTAAAGGTCCTGCCCGAAGACGCCGACCCGATGGACCTTCGCTACAACATGATCAACTGGGTTCATCGCTCGACTCGGGGATGGTCTTATGGCGGCAGCGTGACTGACCCTCGCACCGGAGAAATCATAAAGGGCAATGTCACGCTGGGTTCGCTTCGTGATCGGCAAGACTACCTGATCGGGAGCGGATTGATACCGTTGTTCGCCAACGACGGCAGGAACGATGGCGAAGCGGTCTGCGAACTCGGCTCGTCTCCAGGCCCGGAGTATCTTGCGGATCTCGATCCGTCGACGAACCCGGTGACGATGGCATTGGCTCGTCTGCGCCAGTTGTCCGCGCACGAGACCGGTCACACGCTGGGGCTAGCGCATAACTTCGCGGCGAGCACCTACGGCCGGGCTTCGGTGATGGATTATCCCGCGCCGACAGTAGAGATCAAGAACGGCAAGCTCGATCTGTCAAATGCATACGCCGTAGGCATCGGCGCTTACGACAAGTTCGTGATCAAGTGCGCGTATACGGAATTTGCGCCCGGAGCGAACGAACAAGCCGCGCTCGAACGCATGATCGAAGAAGGCGCCGCCGCCGGTATGCTGTTCATCTCTGATGCGGACGCGCGACCGCCGGGCGCCGCGCATCCGCTCGCGAGTTTGTGGGACAACGGCGCTGATCCGATAGCCGAGCTTCGGCACGAAATGGAAGTGCGCCGCATAGGGCTTTCGCAATTTGGTCTCGGGAACATTCCTGCCGGCACGCCGTTGTCGGTGCTCGAAGCGAAGCTCCTGCCTCTATACCTGCATCACCGATATCAGCTCCAGGCGGCGGTGAAGTCCGTGGGCGGAGTCTATTATACGTATGCCGTGAAAACGGCTTCAGGAGCCAATCCTGGGCGCGTGCAGGAAATCGTGTCGCCTGACCGGCAGCGTGAAGCGCTCGCGGCGGTGCTCGAGACTATCAAGGTGGAAGCGTTGGCGATTCCGCAGCGTATTATCGACGTTATTCCTCCGCGAGCGTTCGGGTACGAGGGCGGAACCGCTGAACTCTTCAGTAAGAGAACCGATCCGACGTTTGATCCAATCGCGGCGGCTACGATTGCGGCAGACCTGGCTGTGTCGGGTTTGCTGGAGCCACATCGAGCTGCGCGTCTGGTGGAATTTCATTCTCGGACCAATGCCAACCCGGACCTCAAAGAAGTGTTGGAAGCTCTAATCGGCGCCATCTGGAAAGTAGCCACTCCGCGAGTTGCTTATCACGCCGAAATCGCCCGCGCCGTTCAAAGCCTGGCGGTCAACCGATTGATGGAGCTCGCGGCAACGCCCGACGCATCGCCGCAAGTTAGAGCCGTTGCCACCCAATCGCTTCGCGACCTGAGCTCCTGGCTGAAGCTTCCGGTCTCCGCCGCAATCAACCCGGCTCACAGGAGCGCTACCCGCGAAGACATCGAGCGATTTCTGGCGCGGCCCGATGCGACGCGGAAGCAGACCGCGCCGCCGAACGCGCCGCCAGGCGACCCGATCGGAGGGAAAGGATCGAAGAACTAGGAGTCACAACGGAGAACAAAATCTCATGCCCTACGCCGACAACGCAGGTGTGAAGATCTACTGGGAGGAAGCGGGAGGTGGTGATCCGCTCCTTCTAATCATGGGACTCGGCTACTCGCACGATATGTGGAATCGAACGCTGCCCGTTGTCTCCGAGCGGTATCGGACGATCAGCTTCGACAACCGGGGCGTAGGCCGCAGCGATGTGCCGCCGGGTCCTTATCCAATACCGACGATGGCTGCGGACGCTGCCGCTGTTATGGATTCAGCAGGTGTTGAGCGCGCGCACGTGTTTGGCATATCGATGGGAGGGATGATCGCTCAGGAGTTCGCGCTTCGATATCCGAACCGCGTGCGCTCGCTGATACTGGGTTGCACCACTCACGGCGGCGCCGAGGCGGTCGCAGCCGACGCCGAAGTTATCACGACACTGATGGCCCGAGGAATGATGTCGGCCGAGGATGGCATTCGCGCGATGGTACCGTTCATCTACGATGTATCGACTTCGCGCCAGCGAATCGAGGAAGATCTCGAGATCAGAGCTCGAACATATCCGTCGGCTGCAGGTTACTTCGCACAGATCCAGGGAATCATGGCTTTCAACTCACGCAGTCGTCTCTCTGAACTAAAAGTGCCGACGCTCGTGATACACGGTGAATCGGACCGGCTCATTCCGCCCGAGAACGGCAGTCTTATCGCGAGACTGATCGGCGGAGCCAGGCTGTTGATGATCCCTGGCGCAAGCCATATCTTTCCAACCGATCAGCCGGAAATCTCTCACGAAGCGATCCTTGGTTTCCTGGCCGAGCAGGCATGATGATGACCGCTGCTAACGGCCATTTACCCATCGACGAATCAGTAGCCTACGAGCGCGCGAGAGGAGAAGATTTCCGGCGGAATACCCCAACACAGTTGGGGGATTCAACCACGAAGTGTTTGTGGCCGCGTAGCGGTGTCCTCTCGATAGTTAGCAGTTTGCGGGATAACCTGGGCCGCGCAGCGGTTACCTACTGTCCTCTTAATCCAAAACGCACAAGGTAAACCGCTACGCGGCCCTAGGACATCGCCCTCCCGCGCGCTATCGAGAGGACACCGCTACGCGGTCATCCTCCGCTGCGTTCTTGAGCATTGGCGAGCGAAATGTCCAAACTCCAGACCACCAACGGCGTTGGTGGGATTAAGAAACGCCACTCACCGCAGCGTTAGCCGGCGCCCTTCCGCAGTGGAGAGCGAAACCCCAACCAGCGCCGCCAGGGTCGGAGCGATGTCGCGCATATCGATCCTTCCAAGATCAAGACCCGCTCGCACACCGGGACCTGCAACAAAGAACGATGAATCCATCTCCCTTACGTCCGGCATGTATCCATGAGTGCCGGACGGTCGTGCCTGTGTAGTCACCGCGCCTTGCAGCTTCGTCCCCAGCCGATAAGGCGGCCGAACGGCTACTACAAATGCGGCGTCAGGAAATCCCGCGACCCGCTGCGCCGACGTCTGATCAATCACACTGGTCACTCCGGACGCAGGATCGCTCGCAAGACGCCGCATTGTTTCGCCGGCTTTCTTTCGGGCTTCATTGTCGGCCGGCTCTCGAAGCACTATGCCAGCCGACCCGCCTCCATACCACGCGAACGCTCGCCACGATTTGACTGCGCCTTTTTCATTCAACTCGATCAAGCCCGCGTCGTGAAGCGTGGCGTTCAAGTTCACCTCTTTATTCGAGAGCGCGAATCCGTGATCTGAAACGACGCAGATGATTGCCTGTCCGCCGCCCACTTTCTCAGCGGCCGCGCGGACCTGCGCGATAACACCATCCAGCTGTTCAAGCACCGCAAAAGTCCCGGCGCTGAAAGGACCGGTCTTATGCTCTTCTTCGTCGAGGCTGCCGAAATAAGAGAGAAAAAAGCGCGGCTTCTTCTTTTCGAGAACGTAGACATTGAACGCGGCGCGGCGAACGTCGCCGGCAATCGAATAATCGTTGCCGTCCGTGTAAGAACCAAGCGCTTGCTCGGCTTCGGTCAGGAGACCCGGCGTCGAAAGCGCTCGAATGAGTTTGCGATCTTCGGCGTTTTCCGCGCGCCAGTATTGGGCGATATTGAAAGTAATGTTGGCTCCAACGGTCGCGGGCCAGTCAACGCTGGCGGTAACGATGCCTGCCTTTGCTGCGGCATCCCAAAGAGTGGGTATCTTGATATCTTCGGCGTACCAGTACCAGCCGCCCATATTCTTGCTGAACGGATCGAATGGTGAGTTGGCAACGATCCCATGCTTCGAGGGCGCGACTCCGGTAACCATCGTGGTGTGACTCGGGTAAGTCACGGTCGGAAGCACGCCGGCGACTCCGGAAGCGTGCGCACCTTCGGCGACCAGGCGCCGCAAATTGGGGATCTTCAATCCGTGCTTATCGGCTTCAAGCACGTATTCGGGTTTCAACCCGTCGATCGATATCAGCACAACCGGAACAGTTGCCGGCCTGCGGGCCTGGGAGGCGAACCAGGCGGGAGCCGCCAGCATAAGGAGCAGAATGGCGACGATTGTCTTTTTCATTGTCCCTCCGTTCGCGACGTAGCATAGACGCCGTTTGCCGCGGTAGCAACGCCGCGCCCTGGATCTGCATGTAGGGGCGGCCCTCCGTGGCCGCCCCTCTTTGCCATACACGATGTATCGACAACCACAGAGGGGCGGCCACGGAGGGCCGCCCCTACATGCCGGCCAAAAAACTTCTTGACATCAGGTTTGTATTTCTAGTATTCTAGAAATATGAAGCAGGAAGGAACGGCGAGATACGCGGATATGTTTGCGGCGCTTGGATCGGAGCCGCGTCTTCAGATCGTGAGACTACTGCTTTCCGCCCACCCCGAAGGGATGATCGTCAGTGATCTTCAGGCCGAGCTCGGCATACCGAACTCGACCCTCTCGCATCACCTCGAAAAACTCAGGATGGAGGGGTTGGTCTCGATCAAGAAGGACAAACAGTGGCTCTGGTATTCGGCGAACTCCGAAGCGCTTCAGGACTTGCTTGGGTTCCTGTACGCCGAATGCTGTACCCGCAGCAACGCGGTCAAACCTGTAAGCATAACGTCCGCCAAAGCGCGGAGGTAAAGCAGCGGCGACCGGCGGAAGAGCATCAAAAGCCGAGGCGGTCAGAATAAGAAAAGAAAGGCATCGCATTTATGAACAAGATTGAACGCACCGCAAAGAGGTCCCCCGTGAAACCCCTTTGGGCTCTCTCCATCCTATGTTTCCTGACATCTCAACCGTTTGCTCAAGACCCGTCAAAGACGTTGCCCGAAAACTACAAGCTTCAATTCGAAAATGACTGGGTGAAGGTGACGCGGGTTCATTACGGCCCGCACGAAAAGCTTCCGTCTCATCGGCACACGCAAACGGCGTCGGCTTATGTTTATCTGAACGATAGCGGCCCGGTTGTATTCAAGCACATAGGCCTGGAGTATGGCGCCGTCACTCGACCTGCGACCAAAGCGGGCAGCTTTAGACTTTTTCGAGGGCTCGCAGAAATGCATGAAGTTGAGAATCTCTCCGATCTCCCAAGCGATTTCCTGCGCGTTGAGTTCAAGACCGAACCTATAAACGATAAGAGCTTGCGCGGCCGTTTCTACCGCGAAGCCTATCCGGCGGGCGAGAACTTTCAGAAGGTGCAGTTTGAAAACGAGCAGATCAGAATTACTCGTTTGGTTTGCGCTCAAGGCAAGACGCTTGAAATCTCTGCGAGCGCTGCTGAACCCGCATTGCTGGTCGCGTTGACTCCGGCAGGTCTCGGTACCAGCCAAAGAGGCGTGATCCTACGGGTTTCGCACACGGAACATATTCTATGGATCTCACCCGGTCAAAAAAAGACACTCCTGAATGGGCGCATACCTAATGAGCCCGTGGAATTGCTTCGTTTCGACTTCAAAACAAAACCTCTCGCTAAAGAAATGCTGGAACAGGATAAGAAACATTAGCACCGGGAACGTCCGACAAACTTCAGTTTGTCGTCGCCCGTTGTTGCAGGCTCGGTCCCGTAATCAACGACAAACTGAAGTTTGTCGGACCTACAGTCGGACATACAAAGGAGATCACAGTGTCAAAACAAATTGAAGAAGCAGTGAAAGACCGATACGGCACGTTCGCCGCGAGCGCGCTTTCGAGCGAGCACACCGGAGTCCGCTCGGTCGCCGAGGCCTTCGGCTATTCATCCGAAGAATTGTCATCAATACCCGCCGAGGCGAATATGGGTTTGTCTTGCGGCAACCCAACGGCCTATGCGCATCTTCGTCCGGGAGAAGTCGTAGTCGATCTGGGCTGCGGAGGCGGACTCGATGTGTTTCTCGCCTCGCCGGCAGTTGGCCCGCAAGGCCGAGTAATAGGCATTGATATGACGCCGGAAATGATCGAGCGAGCGCGCCGAAATGCCGCGAAAGGCGACTATCCAAACGTCGAATTCCATCTCGCGACCATCGACAAGCTGGCGCTCGAAGATAATTCAGTCGATTGCGTGATCAGCAATTGCGTGATCAATCTCGCGGCGGACAAACAGGCGGTGTTTCGCGAGATCGCGCGAGTGCTTAAACCCGGCGGGCGGCTTGCGGTGAGCGACATTGCACTAAAAAAGGAGCTGCCTGTTGAAGTGTCCACCGATCTGCTCGCATACGTCGGGTGCATCGCCGGCGCGATCCTGATCGAGGACTACCGGCGAGGCTTGCTTGAAGCCGGATTCGCTCACGCACAGATCATCGACACGAAACAGGATCTCAACGTCTATTCGAAGCTCGAGAATCAGGAGAGCTGCTGCTCGACATCGGCTGCGACGCCGACCGCGCTTCCAGTTGCAAGTGCGAGTTGCTGCGGTTCTACCAACGCTTCACCGGCGAGCGACAATCTGGCGCTCGATCGCCTGGCGGATTTGCTCACGCGCTACAGCGTGAACGACTATGCGGCAAGTGTGAAAGTATTCGCGGTCAAGCCGGCCAGCTAGTAACATTTAAGGGCGGCCCTCTGTGGCCGCCCCTCTTCGCTTGCAAGGCACTTCGTGATGGCAATCAGGGGCGGCCACGGAGAGTCGCCCCTACATGCTCCCACCCTTCCGCCTCTCAGCCCGCGGTTGCGACTTTCCCTATATCCGCTAGACTGCATGCTCGTACAAAAGACCTTCCACCACAAAAGGAGATGATCAAATGAGAAAGCGACTCGTGTTCATGGTGGCAGCGCTTCTATGTTGCCATACGCTTACCTCGCCCGCCCAGACTAGAAAGCTCAAGATATACATCTCTGCCGACATGGAAGGTGTAGTCGGCGTCGTGACCGCCGATCAGCTTGGTCCTCAAGGATTCGAGTACAATCGCTTTCGCGAATTCATGACCGAAGAGGTGAAAGCGGCTACTGAAGCCGCTTTCGAGGCAGGCGCTACTGAAGTGGTGATCAGCGACTCGCACGGCAACGGCGAAAACCTCTTGATCGAAAAGCTGCCGAAGAACGTCACCATTGTTCGCTCGTGGCCGCGCCCGCTGATGATGATGCAAGGCATCGACGAAACCTTCGACGGGGTGATCTTCATCGGCTATCACGCAAGCACCAACAACGTCGCGGGGGTGCGAGCTCACACGATCTCGAGCGCGCGGCTCGCCGATGTTCGGTTGAACGGGACCTCGATGCCCGAGGCTGGAATCAACGCCGCGATCGCGGGCTACTTTAACGTGCCGGTGATCATGATTTCAGGTGATGACGTGATTGTGAAAGAAGCGACGGACCTTCTGGGCAACATCGAAGGCGCGGTCGTGAAGTGGGCGGTTAGCTTTCACGCGGCAAAGACTGTTACGCCGGAGATCGCTTATGACATGATTCGTCAGAAGACCAGGAACGCGATCGCGCGAATCAAAGAGTTCAAGCCATACAAGATTGCGCAGCCCGTTCAGCTCGACGTGCGCTTCAAGGCGTATCGTCCGGCGGAGCTGCTCGCTTATCTGGCTATTGTCGAGCGCACCGATTCGCACAGCATCCGTTTCCGAGGCAGGGATATCATCGAAGTATCGAAGTTCCTGGAGTTCATAACCAATTATGAGCCCTCACTCGAACCTTGATTGAACCGAAATCGCGGCAAGCCGGGTCTCTCGGTGCTAGACTAGAAGCGAGATTCGGTACCGGTTCAGTTTTGTGGCGTCGACGAATTCACCGCTGATTTGCGCCGCCTTCGGTGCGCTGATCGGCGCAGATCAGCGAAACGCAGTCAGCGAAAATCAGCGGTTAATTCTTCCTTATATGAATCAGGGCGTCTGCATGAACTCGCTTAGAAAATTGGCAATCGCTGCCGCGCTTCTCACTACCGCCGCATTCGCACACGACGCGCGAGCCGACGTACTCGAACTCAAGATCGACGATCAGATCTCGCCCGCGAGCGCTGAAGTCATAATCTCTGCCATCGATCAGGCTGAGCGCAAAAACGCTTCCGTGTTGATCATCACTCTCAACACACCGGGCGGACTCGACCCTTCGATGCGCGAGATCATCTCTCGCATGGACAGTTCGCGAGTGCCCGTCATCATCTACGTCGCGCCAAGCGGCGCGCGCGCGGCTTCGGCAGGATTCGTCATACTCATAGCGGCTGATGTCGCGTCGATGGCGCCGGGCACCGCTACGGGCGCAGCTCATCCGGTTATGGCTGATGGGCGCGATCTCGACAAGACCATGGCTGAGAAGGTAGTCAACGATGCGGCGGCTTTCTTGAGAAGCCACGCTACAAGCCGTGGACGCGACGCTCAAATCGCCGAGTCAGCGATTCGCGAGAGTAGTTCCTTCACCGAACGCGAAGCTCTCGACAAGCACCTGATCGAGATCATCGCGCGCGACGAGAGCGACTTGCTCGCGCAGTTGGAAGGCCGAACGATCACTCGAGTCGACGGCAGCAAGATGGTTCTGCACGTCGCAGGCGAAAGCCTGGTCGCGATCACGCCTTCGATGAGGCAGCGTTTGCTGATGGCGCTTGCGGATCCCAGGATTGCGTTTATTCTTTTCGCGATCGGCGCGCTGTGCGTTTACTTTGAGTTTCAACATCCCGGCGCGATAGTCCCTGGAGTGGTCGGCATGCTGGCGGTGGTGCTCGCGCTGTATGGCTTTCATATGCTGCCGATTAACCTGCTTGGGGTCGTACTGATTCTGGTCGCAATCGGGTTGTTCGTTCTTGAAGCGAAGCTCGGCGGGTTTGGCGTAATCGCGCTCGGCGGGATCGTTGCAGCAGTCATCGGCTCGTTGATACTAATCGACGTTCCGTATCCCGAATTGCGATTGCCGTTGAAACTCGTGCTCGCGGTGGTTATTCCGTTTGGAATCGTCTTCACTTTCGTAATGAGGCTCGCGATGCGTGCTCGACGGGCCAAAGTGACTACCGGCAGCGCGGGAATGATCGGGTTGATTGGCAGAGTGGAAACGGCGATCGCTCCGGAGGGAACGATCTTCGTGCGAGGCGAGTTGTGGAAGGCTCGGTCTAAGATGAGCATCGCGCCGGGCGAGAGCGTGAGGGTGACTGGGATGGATGGGCTGGTGCTCGAGGTTGAAGCAGAGACGGATGATGCAGCAAGTCTGAAGAGCGCTTCGGCGATAGATCAATAGTGTTAATGACTATAGGTTTCCCTAATGGGTATAATCGGGCCGGAGGTTGAGAATGAAATACAAAGTTGTCCCGAACGAATCGGAGGAAGGATTTAGCATATCGTGTCCTGGTTTGCCCGGTTGCTGGTCGCAGGGGGCAAGCGAGCAAGAAGCGCTCGAGAATATTGAGGACGCTATTGTTGAATACCTTGCGGCAATAGATGAGTTGGTGAAAGGCCAGGACGTTCGCGAGGTCAAGGTCGCGGTCTAGATCTTAGAATAGGAGACCATCATGCCCGAACTCTTCACACTTCCAATCATCGGCGCTGCGATTTTTCTGCTCTACATTCTCAGCGTCATCAATATTCTCCCTGAATACGAGCGAGGCGTGATCTTTCGGCTCGGCCGATTGCTGCCCCAGGCTAAAGGCCCGGGCATCATTCTGGTGTTCCGCCCGATCGATCGAATCGTGCGAATAAGCCTGCGAACCGTCGTGCTGGAAGTGCCTTCGCAGGACGTGATCACCCGCGACAATGTCACCGTCTCGGTCAACGCCGTCGTCTACTTTCGAGTTATGCAGCCGCGGCTGGCTGTAGTCGAAGTCGAAAACTATTTGTATGCGACCTCACAGCTCGCGCAAACAACTTTGCGGTCGGTTCTTGGAGAAGCGGAGCTGGACGAATTGCTCGCCGCGCGAGAAAAACTGAACGCGCGACTGCAGGAAATTCTCGATGCGCACACGGGGCCGTGGGGTATCAAGGTTGCGCTGGTCGAAATAAAGACCGTCGATCTTCCGCAGGAAATGCGGCGCGCGATGTCCCGCCAGGCCGAGGCTGAGCGCGAGAAGCGCGCGAAGGTCATCCACGCGGAAGGCGAGTACCAGGCGTCTGAGAGACTGTTGTCGGCGGCTCGCGTGATCGCAGTCGAGCCGGTTGCGGTTCAGTTGCGTTATCTGCAAACGCTGACCGAGATCGGAGTCGAGCAGAATACGACGGTGGTGTTTCCGATTCCGATCGAGATGATGAAGGCGTTTCTCAATATGAGTCCGCCGAAAGCTGACGGTGGAACAGATAAGAGTTAGCTACGCTTGACGTGCTTTGCGGTCCTTTGCGTCTTTGCGGGAAGAGATACTCAGCGCAAAGTCGCAAAGGACCGCAAAGCACGCAAAGACGCAAACCGAAAGGGGCGATGAGTAACAAACAAGTCATAGCGATTTTCATTATCGGAGTCGGGTTGTTGTTGGGCGCCTTCTGGGCGGGGCTCTACGTAGTCAAGCAGGATTCGAGCGGCGCCGCTAATCAGAATCGCGCCGCTAATCAGAACTCGCGCAATCAAGGCTCCGGCAATCAGAACTCAGCGGATCAGTCATCCCCGAATACAACCCCGCAGCCGTCACAGGGATCGAGTGATGCGCGCTACATTGTTCAGGTAGGCTCGTCTTTCGGCACCGTCGAAAAGGCCAACGAGCTGACGTCGCAGCTCCGGCACAAGTACCCGAGCGCTCACACGCAGAATCCGACCGGCACCGACACTCTCTATCGAGTTCGCATCGGACCCTACAACAGCCGCGAAGACGCTCAACAGGTCGCTAACGAGCTTGCGAGTCAGGGATTCAAAGGCGTGATGATCTTCCCGTGGACGGGAAACTAGTTCAGAGTTCAGGGTTCAGGGTTCAGAGTTCAACCTTTAGGTTGCGAGCCGCCGGCAAGCTAAAGCTTGAACCCTGAACTCCCTATTTATGCTGATTCAAATCGAAACTAAAAAACGAGAACAACGGCTGCCTGAGTGGTTGCGCAAGCCGGCTCGCAACACCGATGCCGATCACGAGCTGAAAAAGATGCTGCGCACGCGCGGGCTTCACACGGTGTGCGAAGAAGCCCGATGCCCGAATCGCAACGATTGTTTTTCAAGGGGAGCAGCTACTTTCATGATTCTCGGCGACGTTTGCTCGCGCAGCTGCGGCTTCTGCTCAGTCAAGACCGGACGCGGATTGCCTCTTGAGTTTATGCGGGATGAGCCGGACCAGGTCGCTGAAGCAGCTGCCCAACTCAAGTTGAAATACGTCGTGATCACTTCGGTGAATCGCGATGAGTTGCCCGACGGCGGCGCCGGACACTTTGCGCGAACGATTCAGGCGGTGAGGCGACGGCTCACCCAGGCAAAGGTCGAAGTACTGACGCCGGACTTCAAAGGTAGCCACGACGCTCTTCATACGGTTCTCGATGCCGGGCCTGATACTTTCAATCACAACGTCGAGACTGTGGCTCGCTTATACCTGAGAGTCCGGCCGCAGGCAGACTATTGGCAATCGCTGGATGTGCTCCGCGAGGCCCGCCGGTATTCGAATACGACGCTGACGAAGTCCGGCTTCATGGTTGGCCTGGGCGAACGCCTCGACGAAGTAAAGGTGTTGCTGGCGGACTTGCGCGCGCACGACGTCGACGTCGTGACGATCGGCCAGTACTTGCAGCCGACTCGCGCACACTTGCCGGTAGCCGAGTACGTTCACCCCGACGTGTTTGAAGAATACAAGGCACACGGCGAGGGGCTCGGCTTTCGCGCGGTCTTCTCGGGTCCGCTGGTGCGAAGCTCCTTCATGGCTGAGATGGTGAACGATGAAGCGAATGCCCAACGATGAATGAATTAAATGCGGAATGATGAATGATGAATGATGAATGCCGTGCGGTAAGTTCGAGAGCGGGTGACAGGTTTCCCGTTCATCATTCATCATTCCGCGTTCAGCATTCCTCCGCGTCTTCCGTTCATCATTCATCATTCCGCGTTCAGCATTCTCTTCATCGTTCATCATTCCGCGTTCAGCATTCCGAGGAGGCTGTTCCTCCTGTTTATGCGCGCGAGGATCTCCTCGCCGCCCGCTTTCGAGTAGCGAAGGTTCTGCCTTATCAACAATCAGCGCCGTTCATCAGCAATCTTTCACTGGCGATCTTCTCCGGACTGCTGCTCGTGTTCGCTTTTCCGGATTGGAACCTGTGGTCGCTCGGATGGGTCGGCACCGCGCCGCTGATCATGGCAGTCGCGCGCGAGCGGAAATTCTGGCGCTCGCTGCTGTTCGGAACAATCACCGGCACGATCTTCTTCGCCGGGTCGTCGCACTGGGTCACCTACTCGATGCACAACTACGGCGACATTCCGCTGTGGCTCGCTTACGTTGTGGTGGTTATCTTTGCTGCGACGCTCGGAGTGTTCACAGGCTTGTTCGCCGCGGTGCTCGCGCTCTGTGTGAAGCACCTGGGAGGCTGGGCGATACTGGCAGCGCCGGCGGTGTGGGCCGCCAGCGAATGGCTGCGGCTCGAAGCGACAGGCATCGGCTGGAACCCGCTCGGCTACTCGCAGGCTTTTCAGCCCGCTGTAATCCAGGTCGCACGACTGGGCGGCGTTTATCTCGTAAGCGCGATTATGGTAGCGGCAAGCACCGCCCTGGTGTTTGCGGTTGTCTATCTCGAACGGCGGCGCGGAATCGTTGTGCTGACCGCGGCGGGTTTGATCGCAATAGCCGCCGTGTTGTACGGCGAATCGCTGAGGCCTTCGGTAGATGATTCGGGCTCGGTGGTCGCGGCCGTAATTCAGCCCAACATCCCCATCGACGGGCCGTGGGATGTTCCGAGCTTTGTTGACACGATGCTTTTGCCGCTGTCCGAGCAGGCGGTTCAAGCAAACACCAAAGAACGAAATTCAGATGGAGTCTCGGCTTCATCGGACAAGAGGGCAAGCATCGATCTGATAATCTGGCCCGAGTCGCCGATGAACTTCGAGTACGATCGAGACCCCGAGCTTCGGCGCAAGCTGGCAGATTTCACTAGTCGAAATCAAGTTTACCTCCTGATGAACTCCTGGGGTTTCTCGCCCGGTCGCACTACCGGCAATTCAGACGAGCCTCAATACAACAGCGCGATTCTGATATCGCCGGCGGGCGAGAAGATCGCGGAGTATGACAAGAACGCGCTCATGCCGTTTGGAGAATACGTCCCGGGGCGCCGCTGGCTTCCATTCATGGATCGGATCAAAGCTCTCGCGGGAGACATCACCGCCGGCACTAGCCTGAGCTTACCCAACGCAGCCGGAGTCAGGATTGGAGCGCTTATTTGCTTTGAGAGTACGCGGCCGGATCTCGCGCGGCGAATGCGAAGCGCAGGCGCATCGGCGTTTGTTCAGCTTTCCAACGAAGCGTGGTTTGGTCCTACATCGGCTCCACGGCAGACGCTTGCGACGGCGATCTTCCGCGCCGTCGAGAATAACACTGATGTGATTCGCGCCACCAATTCAGGCCTTTCGGCGCGGATAGATCGCTACGGCGTAGTCAGCGGCGAAACGCCAATGTTCGAAACCGCTACTCGAAAGTGGAAAATCAAGACTGAGGATGAAGTGCGCGGAGACAGTTTGACTTTTTACACTCGCCACGGTGACATATTTGTAATCGCTTGCGCGGTGGTGAGCGTTCTTCTACTGGTGGCGGCTGCAACGCGTTCGGTGTGGGAGAAAAAACACCAGGAATGAAACCAGGCGAGGCCGGACAAACCAGTTCGTAATTCGGCCTTCAGGCGGAAGTTTGTAACTTGCCTTTGAACTGAATTACGAGCTTGCGCCTGAAGGCCGAACTACCTACTCTTCACGAGGATTCCTGATGACGAAAATAACTCGGCGTAAGTTTATTGAAATCGCTTCCTCGATGAGCGCGGTTCTTGCGTGGCGATTACCCGTCCCTGCGGCGTCCGACGTTCAGTGGCGCGAGCGACGAGATCTCTATCCCCAAGGCGTCGCTTCCGGCGACCCGCACCCGGACAGCATTATCCTCTGGACACGGCGCCCGCCCTTGCAGGACAACATCGCCAGGAGGTTGACGCTCGAGATTGCGGATGACCCGTCATTCAATCGGGTCGCGGCCAAAACGGCAGCGACTCTCTCCGCAGAAACAGATTGGACCTGCCGTGTGCTGGCGGCCGGTCTCAAGCCTCGGCGAGTGTACTGGTACCGCTTCACCGATGAGCACGGCTTCGGCAGCCGCGCCGGACGGACAGTCACCGCGCCTGCCTACGGGGATAACCGGCCAATCAGCTTCTCGTTCGTAAGCTGCCAGAACGTGCAGCAGGGAGCTTCAACCGCGTATCGGAGGATGATCTGGGAAGACGAACAGAAGAGGGCGGAGAATCAGCTCGGCTTTGTGCTTCATTTGGGTGATTTCGTTTACGAAGTTGTTTGGTATCCCGAAGACCGCCCGCAGGGAATGTACTCGCGGCGCTTGCGCGACATAGTTCGCTACGAAAAGGGAGAGAAGATAAACGACTTTCATGTGCCGGCCACGCTGGATGACTACCGCGCGCTTTATAAAGCCTATCTGCAGGACCCCGACCTTCAGGAGGCTCGCGCTCGCTGGCCGTTCGTCTGTATGTGGGATAACCACGAGTTCTCCTGGAAAGGTTGGCAGAGCCAACAGAATTTCAGTGGCGTGCGCCCGGCTCAAACGCGCAAAGTTGCTGCCTGTCAGGCCTGGTTCGAATACCAACCGGCGAGAGTGGCCAACAGCCTTGGCGCGCCTCTGGCGCAATACACGGCGCCGAAGGTCGTCGACAAATCCATAAGCAAATTCGACGAAGAAGGTTTGGGACTGGAAGAAGGAAATCTGGCAGCCATCAACAGTGTCAGGCTCTTCCGCGCATTTCGCTTTGGAAAACATGTAGAGTTGATTCTCACCGATAATCGTTCATTCCGCTCCGAGCCGCTAACCGATTCAACCGCCTTTGCTCCGTTCCAGCCAAAACAGTTTCCCTACGTTGCTCCTCAAGACATCATCGAAGTGCTGGATGCAGGGCGAGCATTCAATGGCGGCCGGCCACCGGCGGCGATTCGGTTCAACGGTAAGGACGTTCCCAACCCACGCAAGAACGCGCCGCCGCAATCGATGCTCGGCAAGACTCAAAAGGCATGGTTCCTGGATCAGCTTCGTCGCTCAAATTCAACCTGGAAACTTTGGGGGAATTCGGTTGGGATGCTCGATTGGCGAATCGACTTTCAAAACCTGCCAAAAGAGATCGGCGCCGAGTGGCCGACGACGGGCTATGCGGTTTTGGGTGGCGATGACTGGTCCGGTTATCGATATGAACGCGCCGAGATTCTGAGACTAGTAAAGCAAGAGGCGATCACCGGGTTCGTGACAATCGCGGGAGACCGTCACAGTTTTCAAGCCGGCGTGTTATCTGAATCACTGCCGCCGAAGTCCTTCGATCCGGTCGCGGTCGAGTTCGTCACAGGCTCGGTTTCAGCGCCTGGTCTGTTTGAGGCTGCGGAATACGGACTGCCAAAGGATCATCCATTGCGGGCGATTTTTCTCCACAAGCCCTCTTCGGGCGCTCCAGTCCAGCCCGCCATGAATCTCTCGATGATGCACGGAGTGCGCGCGAGCCTGGCGCTGCAAAAAACAGGCGATCTACATCAGGCACTTGAAGCCCGAAACGCGGAGGTCGCTCCTCATCTTTCTTTTATGGATGCCGGTGGTCACGGCTATTCGGTTGTACGCGCTGCCAGCGACGAGCTGCTGGTCGAGTTCGTTTGCATCGTCAGACCGGTAGAACGCACCGGCCACGCCGACGGCGGCCCGCTGGCATACAGGGTCTCTCATCGAGTGAGGCGATGGGGACGCAATGGCACTCCACGTCTGGAACGGACGTTACTCGAGGGAACTCTTCCGTTGGTTGAGTGAATCGCGTGGAAAATCGGTGGTCTTGCTGGAAGTTTGATTCTTACGCTTAATGATCTTCCGCCGCGCCAGCCCTTAATTCTTTTTTCAAGAAGAAGAGCGTGCAGCCTTCGGCTATGCCGGGTAGTTCGCCGAACACACGATAGCCGAGCCCTTCGTAAAACGGCCGTGCCTGAAAGCTGGTGGTCTCAAGATACGAGAGCACATTCCCGTGATCAGCGGCGTAATTCTCAACCGCAGTCAGCAGCGCAGAGCCATATCCCTTACCGCGGTAATCTTCGGCGACCCACATGCCGGCGATGTGGACCGACGAGCCCCAGAGGTCTCCCTGCGCGCCGCCGACTACGCACGCGTCTTCATCTCTGAGAAAGCACGCAACAGATCGAGGCGGTTCGTATCCGACGATGCTGCGGTTGAAGCTGCGAACTCCATCGACGATTTGCCGCAGCTCATCTGTCGATGGATGCTCGTCCAGTTGGAGAGTAATGGTAGTCAAAGGCTTGGTCCTCCCCTCGTCGCGGTTAAGCTTAGCCGCATCTGGGTTGGCAAGAAAGCAGTCAGACGCATGTATGGGCGGCCCTCCGTGGCCTCCCCTCTCTGGTGGGATAAAGGCTCTCGCGTAAGACGGACGCGCGGCCACGGAGGGCCGCCCCTACATGTTATTCGCGCAAGGTCCGCGTGATCTGGGCAGAGACCACTTTCCAGTCCCCTCCCGTTTGAACGTAGATGTCCGTGTAGCGGCTCAGCCCCTTCGATCCGTCCTTCCGAGTCCATAGACCTGTGGCCTGCACAAGCGCAACACCTCCGTAAATGCGCACGTTCACCTTGTCGAGTTTGTATTCCTCGACGTCGCGACCCTTCGCGGTGTTTACCAGGAACTGCGCCTTATCGAGGACCGAACCGTCTGATTCGATGCATACAAAATCATCCGCAAGATGGTCCTCGTACCATTTCACATTCGCCTGCATGAAGGCGTCGATGTATTGCTGATTGAGTTGCTCCAGGATCGCCTTGTCGGATCTGTTGGCCGTTGCTTCGTTTGTCAAATTGTATTCCCTCCTGAGTGAAATCAAGGAATTGTTTTTGTCACTGAGCCGAGGGAATTGTAGGGTCGCGTCCGAAGATGAGTCGCTCACGTTCGGACGGGAAAGAGCCAATTGAGACGATGCGACGCGATGGGAGCACAATCGGACTATTAGCGAGCACATTTGGACACAAGCCTAGGGTTTCTCCCGCATAACGCGTGCAAGAAAGCTCGCATTGCGTGGTTCGTGATATGTTAGACTTGACGCCGGGAGCTGCGGTAATCCGCTTCTCGAAGATCATCATCAAATGAGCGCTCAGTCATTGATTCAAAAGGGTCGACCGGAGCCGGAGACGCTTCGGACTGTTCCTTATCGCCAAAGGCCAGGCGCGGGATTCCGCGTCAGGCTCATAACGGACCCTCCAGGTCAGATAGAGCTTCCCGGACTCCGAAATACGGTTGTGGCCATTCACGTCGGCGCGTCCGTTCAGGGTTCGTGCCGCAGAGGTGGATTCACCCATCGTGGCCTGGTGGTCCACGGCGATGTCGAGATCATTCCAGCTCGTACGCCGAGCGTGTGGGAGGTGAGCGAGAAGGACACCTTTCTCGCGTTGAGCGTGCCTCAGGAACTCCTGGACATCGTCGCAGAAGACCTCGAGCTTGACTCCGCTCGAATAGAAATAAGGAATCGCTTTAGCATTCGCGATGCACAGCTGGAAAACATCGCCTGGGCACTCAAAGCAGAGATGGAAAGCGGGTATCCCTCGGGGCGTTTGTACCTCGACAGCCTGGCGATATCGGTGGCCACGCGGCTGGTGCGTTCTCACAGTTCGGTAGCTGTAGAGCCAGCCTCGGTGTCAAGACGTATGTCCGGACGCAGGCTTCGAGACGTGCTCGCTTTTATCGAGGATAATTTGAATCAGGAGCTGCCGCTTAGCGAGATAGCGGCGGCTGCCGGTCTGAGCGTTTCGCACTTCAAAACTCTCTTTCGCGAATCGGTCGGCATGCCCGCGCATCAGTACTTGATACGCCGTCGCGTAGAACGAGCAAAAACCCTGCTTGCCGAAGGCAAGATGTCAATCAGCCAGATCGCCTTTGAAACCGGTTTTGCTCACCAGAGCCATCTCGCGCGGCACATGCGGCGTGTGCTGGGCGTCTCTCCAAGGGCGATGCGAGAAATGCTGCGCTGACAGGGAGGCACATTCAAGCTGGACATGTAAGGGCGGCCCTCCGTGGTTAGATCAATTCGCAACGAAAGGTGAACATCATATGACCGCAGCCCCCGCAGCGATTCCCGTTAACGAGCCATCGCCTTATCGGGCGATTCTTTGGGGCGGGTTGATAGCCGGCACTCTGGACATCACTGGAGCATGTGTCAGTGTTGCGCTACAAACCGGGCGAAGCCCGCAATTCGTTCTGCAAAGCGTTGCGAGCGGATTGCTTGGCGCGGATTCCTACAATGAAGGTCTCAGGAGTGCCGCGCTTGGTCTCGCGATTCACTTCCTGATCGCATACACCTGGTGCACCGTCTATTTCATTGCGAGCCGGAAGCTCAAGTTCCTCATCAATCAGGCCGTGATCTGCGGCTTGGGTTATGGCGTGGTTGTCTGGCTGTTCATGAATGGAGTCGTCCTGCCTCTGACTTTTCATCGCAGCTTCTTCCATCCACTGAGGTCGGTAATCATCGGTATGAGCATACTTATGGTGTGCATCGGTTTGCCAATCGCGCTGGTGGTCCGCCGATTTTCAAATTCCAGTAAGTAGCAGGGGGATGTTTGCCAATGAAGCTACAACCAAGGGCTTTGCTTTGGTCCGTCGTGATTCTACCGATCGTCTTCCTTTCATTGCCGTTTGCCGTATTCAGGCACACTAAGAACGTGGTGAAGGCGATCAATTCTGAAGCATCGTCGCAACCTGGAAAAACAGCCGCATCGTCTTCGGTTCTCGTGGAGTTGTTCACCTCGGAAGGCTGTTCGAGCTGCCCACCCGCGGACAAGTTATTGACCGAGCTTGATGAGAGCCAACCGGTACATGGCGCGCAAGTGATTGCGCTGAGCGAGCATGTCGATTACTGGAATCGGTTGGGCTGGAAGGACCCGTTTTCATCCGCCCAATTTACCGAACGACAGACCGATTATTCGACAACGCTGCACGTCGAGGACATCTACACACCGCAGATGATCGTGGATGGTCGAATCGAGTTTGTCGGAAACCAGCGCGCGACGGCTCTCGAAGCGATCGCAAAGGCGGCGCAATCACAAAAGGCAAGAATCGAAGCGGTGATCAAGACATCAACTCCGAACTCGATCACGCTCTCAATTCAAGCCGGCGATATTCCGGAGGTCTCGCGCGGCGACAGAGCCGACGTAATACTTGCGATTACCGAGAGTGGTTTGATGAGCAATGTCGCGCGAGGCGAGAACGCCGGCCGGCGCCTTACACATTCGGCGGTGACTCGCAGGATGGCAAAGCTGGGCACGATTGAGGGCAAAGACTTTAACGCCGAGCAGGTGGTTCACCTGGATTCGACCTGGAAACGCGCGAGATTGAGAGCAGTAGTCTTTGTACAGGAGCGCAGCAGCCGGAGGATTCTCGGCGCCGCGGCGATCAAGGTTGAAGGCGGGCAGTAAGCTGTGGCTATAGGATTAGCGAGTATAGATTCAAGGGAAAGTCGTCGTTAAGATTAGTTCGCGGCGAGCCAGGCCGGGTAGTGGGGTAATGGTGTGTTGAGACGAATCTTGCCACTAAGGCACCAGGACACGAAGCTGCACAAAGGTTTTCTTTGTGCGGCTTCGTGTCTTAGTGTCTTAGTGGCAAGACCGGCACGTTCGCTTATCAACACGCTATGACCCAACTGCCAGGCCGGATAGTGGTCGCCGGAATTCTTATCCGCGTGTTACAATTCCGCTTTGATTTTTCAGCTTGCGAGTAACCAATGATCGAAGAACTAAGACAAAAGCACGAAGACCTGGCCGCGCGAGCCGCCGAGTTGCGGAGGTTTCTTTGACCCGGACAACAAACGCGCTGAACTTGCAAAAATAGAAGAGCAATGCTCGCAGCCCGGCTTCTGGAACGACCAGGAGCGCGCGCAGAAAGTGCTCCGGCAACGCAGCCGCCTCGACACCGCCATCCAGAAAGCCGATCAGTTTCTTCGGGACGTTGAAGACGCCGCCGTACTTATTGAGTTCGCCGGCGAAGACGAGTCTTCAATGAAGGAGCTTCAGGCCGTCATTCAACGACTCGATCGCGAAGTCGAAGAAGCCGAAACCGAAATGCTCCTGTCGGGTCCCAACGACACTCGCGATGCGATTGTCACTATCAACGCGGGCGCCGGCGGAACGGACGCGCAAGACTGGGCTGAGATGCTGTTGCGAATGTATCTCCGATGGGCTGAGCGACACGGCTTCAAGGTCGAGATAGTCGATGAACAGCCGGGCAAAGAAGCTGGGATCAAGGGCGCTACGTTCACCGTCGCCGGCGAGTACGCTTACGGACTAATGTCGGCGGAAGCAGGTGTTCACAGGTTAGTCAGACATAGTCCGTTCAACGCTGGCTCGAGCCGCGAGACAAGCTTTGCGTCTGTGTTTGTTTATCCCGATATCCAGGACGATGTCGAGATCGAAGTGAACGAGAAAGACCTTCGCGTCGACACTTATCGTTCGTCGGGCGCCGGAGGCCAGCACGTAAACGTCACTGACTCCGCGGTGCGGATCACTCACATGCCGAGTGGAATCGTGGTTACTTGCCAGAACCAGCGTTCGCAGCATCAGAATCGCGAAGTCGCGATGCACATTTTGAAATCGCGGCTGTACGATCTCGAAATGGAGAAGCGTCGAGCTGAAACGGCGCAACTCGAAGAGACGAAGCGAGACATTTCGTTTGGCTCGCAGATCAGAAACTACGTTCTGCATCCTTATCGATTGGCCAAGGACGTTCGCACAAAACACGAGACAGCGGATGTCGATGCAGTGCTTGACGGCGACCTGGATGAGTTCATAAAGCAGTATCTGGTGTTGAAGAGTAAGGCGCGCCGGGGGGTTGTCGAGGTGGATACCGTCAAGACATGAATCTGTTCTTAGAGCTTAAGAACTTGGAGTGTGCTTTAACAAAGAGACGTAGTGGCGCCTTACTGTGTTGCAGGCTGAGTGGTCCCCTGAGGATCAGCAATTAGCGATGCTCTGACCCACTACCTGAGAGAGAGGTAAACATTGATGTCAAATAGATCATTAAGACTTCGTTCGCTCCTCGCAATCACGCTGACAGCAGCGTGCTCCCTTGGAGTATCCCAGGGAGCAATTGCGGCGGTTCAATCTCAACAATCGGCTCTTCCGAAAGGAGTCGAGCAAGTCACTTCAGTCGAGGGCTTCACCGAATATCGCCTTGCGAACGGGTTGCGAGTACTTCTGTTTCCCGATCAATCGAAGCAGACCGTGACCGTCAACGTCACTTATCTCGTAGGCTCTCGTCACGAGAATTATGGCGAGACCGGTATGGCTCACCTGCTCGAGCATCTGATGTACAAGGGATCGAAGAATCACACCAACATCCCGCAGGAACTGACCGAACACGGCACGCGGCCCAACGGCTCTACTCTGTTCGATCGCACGAACTACTTCGAGACGTTTTCTTCTACGGATGTGAATCTCGATTGGGCGATCAAGATGGAAGCCGACCGAATGGTCAATTCATTCATCGCCAGGAAAGATCTCGACACCGAGATGACCGTCGTTCGCAACGAGTATGAATCGGGCGAGAACCAGCCGGTCCTGGTTGTGTACAAGCGCATATTCGCGGCGGCTTACGATTGGCACAATTACGCTAACTTGCCGATTGGCGCGCGCAGCGACATCGAGAACGTTCCTATCCCAAGATTGCAGGATTTTTATCATAGATACTATCAACCCGATAACGCGGTGCTGCTGGTCACAGGCAAATTCAATCCGGCAAAAACATTGCAGCTCATCGCCGACAACTTCGGGCCGATTCCGCGACCCACTCGCGTGCTTGAACCAATCTACACAATCGAGCCGGCCCAGGACGGCGAACGCATGGTCAGCGTCAAGCGAGTCGGAGACACTCAGTTCGTAGGCGTTGGGTATCACGTGCCGTCGGGATCGCACCCGGATTTCGCGGCGGTCGATATTCTCACTCAAATCCTTGCCGACACTCCGTCCGGCCGCTTGTACAAAGCTCTGGTCGAAACCAAGAAAGCTTCGTCGGTCGATAGCCTCGACATACCGCTGCACGATCCGGGCCTGATCATTCTGTTTGCCGAAGTGCGCAAGGAACAATCGCTCGACGCCGCTCGCGAGACGGCGATCAAGACCATCGAAGAGGTGGCAACCAAAGCGCCGACTCAGGAAGAGGTCGACCGCGCGCGAACCTCGCTGCTAAAGAATATCGACCTCACTTTGAACTCGGCTGAGCGCGTCGGTCTCGAGTTGAGCGAGTGGATGGCGCAAGGCGATTGGCGACTCTATTTTCTCAATCGCGATCGTCTAAAGAAAATAACGCCCGCCGACGTTCAGCGCGTCGCCGCCGCTTATCTGAGACCCGTCAATCGCACAGTAGGCCTGTTCATTCCGACCGACAAACCCGAACGCGCCGAGATTCCGCCGCCGCCTGACGTCGCCGCGCTTGTGAAAGATTACAAGGGCAGCGCTGTAGTCGCGGAAGGCGAAGCATTCGATCCCTCTCCCGCCAACATCGAAGCGCGTACTGCGCGTTCCGATTTGCCAGTAGGATTAAAACTCGCGCTTTTGTCGAAGAAGACCCGCGGCAATACGGTAGTCGCGTCGATGACGATTCGCTTTGGAGACGAGAAGAGCCTGATGAATCGGGGCACGGCAGGGGAGATGGCGGGATCAATGCTCATGCGCGGCACGGCTAAGCATACACGCCAGCAAATTCAGGATGAGTTCGACAAATTGAAAGCGCGTGTGGGTGTTTTTGGCGGCCCCACGAGCGCCGGCGCTTCGATTGAGACAACACGTGAAAACTTTCCGGCGGTGCTCCGGCTGGTCGCAGAGATTTTGCGCGAGCCGTCGTTTCCCGCCGCTGAGTTCGAACAGCTAAAGCAGGAAGCACTGGCTGGCATTGAAGAATCGCGGCGCGAGCCGCAGTCAGTCGCAGGCATAGCATTCAGCCGGCACATGAATCCTTATCCAAAAAGCGATGTGCGCTACACTTCGACTCCTGAGGAGGACATCGAGGAAGTGAAGGCGACTACGCTTGATGATGCCCGGAAGTTTTACGCTGACTTCTATGGCGGAGGGACCGGAGAGATGTCGGCGGTAGGCGACTTCGATGCGAAGGAAATCGAGAAGCTGGCGGGTGAACTTTTTGGCTCATGGAAGAGTCCACGCCCGTTCGTGCGCCTGGCGACGAATTATCAGGACATTCCTCCGATCAATCAATCTTTCGAAACACCTGACAAGGCAAACGCGGTCTTCTTCGCCGGACAGCGTTTGAATGTGCGCGACGATGATCCGGACTATCCGGCGCTGCTGCTGGGCAACTACATGTTGGGCGGCGGATTCCTGAACTCGCGGCTGGCAACGCGCATACGTCAGAAGGAAGGGTTGAGCTACAACATTGGTTCCGGCTTCAGCGCGGGTTCGCTCGACAAGAATGGCCAGTTCATCGTGCAGGCAATATACGCCCCGCAGAACGCAGCGAAGCTCGAAGCGGCAATCAAAGAGGAGATCGCTCGCGCGCTGAAGGACGGCTTCACGGCCGAGGAAGTAGCGGCGGCCAAGTCTGGCTATTTGCAATCGGTGCAGGTCAGTCGGGCGCAGGACGCGGGGCTTGCCCGCAGGCTTGTTCAGTACCGATATTTGAATCGAACTCTCGGGTGGGACGCCGAGCTCGAGAAGAAGATTGCGGCGTTGACGCCCGACGAAATCGCGGCCGCGATGCGTCGCCACATCGATCCTTCGAAGCTGACGATAGTGAAGGCCGGAGACTTCGCAACGACAGCCGCAAAGCCCGAGTCGAAGCAGGATTGAAGATGAGTAACCAGTGTCGTCTATTGGGCCGTACTCACCAGCAAGTGGGAACAAGACCGGAAGTCTGGATCTCGGTGTCTTTTGTCACGATTTCCACGGGGAGCTTCAAGATATTCTTATAGACTAAAGCGGTCGCCACGATGATTGCGTCATGGATGTTCAACGAGGTTGTATCATCAGATTTCGTTCTCTTGGGAGGGGGGACCTTGTAGAGGATTGCATCAATATCTTCATCGCTGCTCTCCGCTTGATCGCTTAGAGAGCCAAACAGATCGGCAAAGCTACGACGCTCGGACGGCTGTCCTTCAGGCAAACGCGCTTCCATTACACGCAACTGAGCTTCAAGACTTTTCAGTTGGGATTTGAGCATTGTGGAGTCGTTCATATTATTCTCCTAGTGTCCGCTCCGAGGAGGCCAGTTATCTCATTCCTTGAAGTCATCAAGCGGAGCATCGAAGTCTGGCGCCATGTACGTCACTGTCCCGCGAAGCGTGCCCGGACGCCGAGGCGTTTGAGATCGCTGCTCGGCCGCGACCAGCCTTGCCACCGGTTCATCGTTGTCCGTGATGAAGACTTCATCCCCGGGCTTCAGGTTGTGAATCAACTCAGAGAGTTTGGCCTGTGCTTCTTGAACTGTCATGGAACTCATTAGATTGGGTGCCTCGTGTTTGCATCTGTTTGAAATATTGTCCTTTACCGGGCAGATTGCTGCAACTCAATCACCCCCACCTAACCCAGCCGCAAAGCCTATCGGAAGGAAGAAGGTGTGGGATTGGAACCGAATTGTGCCGGCCTGCAAAGAGATCCTTCTTGATGAACACTTGGAGCTTACTCAGTTTTGATGGTTATCGAGAGCGCGACCCCTTGAGTGCAGAGGTTAGAGACTTTCGAATTGCAGATTGCAGGCCAAGCCCAAATCAGCTGCGAGCATTTAGTCGAACAGCAAGTCACCCCGCCTACTCAGATTTCATCGCCGGGATTGGGCGGTACATCCGGAACGCGTGTGAGGATCTCATCTACCTTTTGCCAATCTACCCGATTGGCTCGTGAGGCGATGCTTTCGCGAATGCGCCAGGCAGAAACCTGTGCGGCTAATGCGATGGATACAATTTGATCGACGCTGGCGTTTTGCTTCGCAGCCAGTTCCTCAACTTCTTTGAACAATATATCCGGCACCTGCGCTTGTAGAGTTTTCATGCCGTTTGCCGGCCTCTCCTCAACACATTTGATCTACTCGGTAGTATTCTGAGAATATCCTATTCAGCAGGAAGTTGCAGGCCGTTAGTTGTTGCTCAGAACCCCCTCTGTTTGCGCTGGCCATTTTTAGAATTTCTGGTAATGTTCTACCGAAGTACCGGCATGAGCAAATCCCGCACAAAGTCTTCGGTCAAAAAGTCACTGGCGAATGAAGTGCTGGCGGTAGTCTTGATCGCCGCCGCTGTTCTGCTGGTGCTCAGCCTCTTTACCTACGACCCTAAAGATCCGAGCCCAAACTCCGTCGGTCCTCAACACGAACCTAAGAACGTTATCGGAGTCGTGGGCGCGTTCATCAGCGATGTGTTTCTTCAGTGGTTCGGGCTGGCCTCGCTGTTGATTCCCGTGCTGCTGGTCATCGTCGCCCTGCGAGCGTTCTCGGCGTCCAGGCCAGGATTTCCGACTCGAAAGACGATCGGCGCAACATTGTTGCTCGTAGCATTCTCCGGGTTCATGGCTCTCTTTCCACAGATCAAGATCGGTCTCCTGACTCGCGCTTACAACGGAGGCGCAATCGGCAAGATGATCGAGACTGCGCTCGCCGGTCTTATGAGCACAACCGGCGCGGCGATCGTGCTGGCGGTTGCATCGGTTTTGACGCTGATGCTGACGATGGAGATTTCAATCGCCAGGGTTCTCGGCTGGGTTAAGTCGCTTCGAGAAGGCCGCGCTCAGATTGATCAGACAAAACCGTCGTTCTTAAAACGCATCTTCGCCCGCGTGTACGCGCGACTCGAGGCACGCGCCGAACAACGCCGCATCCTCGCGGAGCAACGACGAGTCGAGAAAGCGGAAGAGCAAAAACGAAGCGAAGAAGAGAGAGCTATTCGCGAGCGCGAACGGCAGCTTCAGCTCGAGCGAGAACGTGAAGAGCGCAAACGGCGGATGGAAGAGGCTCGCCGTCTAAAAGAAGAAAAGCAACCGGCAGCATCAGGACCACTCGTCGACAGAATCACGGCAACGATGCCAGCCCCAGAGATCCATATCTTCGGCACGGGCGGCGGACATGGTGCTGGAACCGGCATGCCCAGCGCCGCCGGCGCTCGGATGGCTTCGACCGAAGCGGCGGTCGAAACCATTCCCGCGTTGCCGACTACGCGTTTGCAGATGCGGGAACGCGTCCAGGAACACTCCGCGCGGGTCGAACAGTTCAAGGCCGGGCGTTCCCCGCTTGCAACCGAGGTCACGATGGATCCCACGGTCGCGGAGATGATCTCGACCGCGTCAATAGTTCGAACCGCGGCGACGGATAAAGCAGAAGCCGACGCAAAGAGCTCAAAACCACAGACTCGGCGAAAGGCAGCGATCGAAACCCTCGCGGGCTACACCTACAAGCTACCCACGATTGACCTGATCGAGACGCCCATCGGTCATCTCGAACAGGCCGAAGATGAACTTCGCGAGCGAGCTACGATACTCGCGGAGAAGTGCAAAGAGTTCTCCGTCACCGGTCACATTCACCGAATCAATCCCGGTCCGGTTGTCACTACCTTTGAGTTCAAGCCGGACCCGGGCATCAAGTACAGCCGGGTGGTCGGACTTGCCGACGATCTATGCCTGGCGCTCAAAGCTGAGTCCATACGCATTGACCGGATACCGGGTAAGTCCACGGTTGGCATCGAAGCTCCAAACGCGCAACGAGAAAAGATATCGCTTCGAGATGTGATTGAATCGGCAAAGTTTCAGCAGTCCCCTTCCAAGCTCACCCTCGCGCTGGGGAAAACCATTAACGGCGAAGAGTATGTCGCCGATCTTGGAAAGATGCCGCACATGCTGATCGCGGGCGCTACCGGAGCCGGCAAATCCGTAACGCTCAATGCGATCATCTGCTCGATCCTGTATAAGGCATCGCCCGAAGAAGTGAAGTTCATCATGGTCGATCCGAAGCGGGTCGAGCTTGGGCTCTATGAAGGCATCCCGCACTTGCTGACTCCGATCGTCACCGATCCCAAGCGCGCGGCGAACGCGCTCAAGTGGGCAGTGAACGAAATGGAAGCTCGGTATAAGAAACTTGCGGCATTAGGCGTCAGAAACATCGAGCAATTCAATCGCCAGGTACTCGAGATGACTTCGCCGTCACTCTTCGACGATCCGTCTTCTGAGCCGCTAAAGCCGCTGCCTTACATCGTCATTGCGATCGACGAACTGGCCGATCTGATGATGATCGCGCGCGCCGAGGTGGAAACGTCTATCGCGCGGCTTGCCCAGATGGCGCGTGCGGTCGGCATACACCTGATCCTCGCTACTCAGCGGCCGTCGGTCGACATCATAACCGGGGTGATCAAAGCGAACATCCCGTGCCGAATGGCTTTCCGAGTTTCCTCGAAAGTCGACTCGCGCACGATCATCGACTCCAACGGCGCCGAAGCGCTTCTGGGTCAAGGTGACATGTTGTTCCTGCCGCCCGCATCTTCGAGGCTCATTCGGGTTCACGGTTCGTTTGCGAGCGAGGTCGAAATCAAGCGGATCACTGATCATATAAGAAAGCAGGCCGAGCCCGACTACAACGAAGAGGTCACGCTCAGCGAACAGGAGACGCTGGAAGCCGATGGATTCGAGGGCGAACAAGATGAGTTGTTCGACGAAGCGCTGGCGATTGTGACCGACATGGGTCGAGCTTCCACGTCAGTGCTGCAGCGCCGGCTCTCGATCGGATATGGCCGCGCGGCGAAGATTCTCGATAGCATGGAGAGGCAGGGGTTCATTGGACCAGGTGAAGGCTCGAAGCCTCGAAAGGTTCTGCAGGCCGCGCACGAGTTTCGCGAGCGAATTGCCCAGAGACTGGAAGAAAACTTTGACTAGGCCAGACGAGAAATGGGTGAAGAATCCTCCGGTTTTACCGAGAAATCCCGCTGAGTTTTGCACAGCTTTTCAGCAATTCTACAGAGCCGCTTCGAAGTCCATCGAATAAACCCAGCAAAATGCTTACCCAGTCCGGCAACTGAATAAATAACTAGACTTCAGGGCACTTAACAAGTTTGAACAAAATGTGTGCAAAGAGCTAAAAGTCCGCGGATCTCAGAAGTTTGCGTCCTTGCAAAGGCACTTTTCAACAGGGTTTTCCACAGATTCTGTGGAAACCCCGGAGTGATAACGTAGAGTTAGAAGAGCTATGTCAAAGAATAAGCCCTACATTGCAGCCTCCAGCTACCTCAACGCAGCCCCGCTCTGTTACAGCTTTGTATTTGGAGAGCAACGAAATCGATGCGAGTTCTTATCCGATGCCGCACCCGCACGCTGCTCAGAGATGCTCGCAGAAGGCCGCGCAGATGCGGCTTTGATTCCGGCAATTGAGTATCAACGCGTAGCGGGTCTAAAGGTGGCTCCCGGAGCTTGCGTTGCTTCCAAGAGAGAAGTTAGAAGCGTGCTCCTGGCGTCGCGAGTGCCACTGGAGCGCGTTCGAACGGTCGCGCTCGACAATTCATCCCGCACCTCAGCCGCACTCATTCAAATAATTCTCGGGCACTTTTGCGGCGTCGAAGCTTCATACCGTCAGTCGCCACCCATGCTGGCAGATATGCTCGAGACAAATGACGCGGCGCTTATCATCGGGGACCCGGCAATGTTGATCGAGCGATCGTCGCTTCACATTTACGACCTCGCCGAAGAATGGCGCAAGCATACGAACCTCCCGTTCGTGTTCGCGTTCTGGGCGATTCGCGCAGACTCGACGGCGTGGCCAGGCAATCCTGACGGCCCGGTTTACGATGACTCGTTGGCGCACAAGATCGACTTCAACGCGGCCAGGGTGGAGGGTCTGGAACATGCCGAGCAGCTGGCGAACATTTACAGCGAGCGACTCGGGCTGCCGAGCGGAGATCTCTTAACCTACTTGACTGAGAACATCAGCTACGATCTTGATGAGGAATGCTTGCGCGGGTTGAGGCTTTATTATGAGCTTGCGCATCGGTGCGCGCTGATCGCGAAGCCACGCGACCTCGACTTTCTTTCCTGATCCAAGGTCACCTGACGAACAGATCGTCGTCTGAGTGCAGCGGCGCGAGCCGCTATTGGCTGTCAGCTTGTGCCGTCTGCGCTGCGGCTTCTGAGTGAGATTGCTCCGTGCTCTCTTCTATCGTATGAGAGCCAAGAATCCTACGTCCTTCCTCGCTACGTGGATCGATAGTTCGAAGATGCTTTCGGCCCTGCATTTCCCAAATCGCCGTTACCGCACCCTCCTTCTCAACTGCGTGATAGATTATCTCTTCGTTCTCAGACATCTAGTCCTCCTGAAATAGTCTCGAAAAGCTGAAAGCTGATTCTAAAGGCGTCCCTGGGCTGTGTCCAGCAAAGGAGAATGACAGCAAAGGAGTATGGCGAGCAGAGGCTGGCAGGAAATGCCGCGGATGAAGCCGCGTCTAACAATGTTGGCTTTGTCGGATGAGGCGCCGGCGAACTTGATCCAGCTTTACCCCGGGGGGAACACCAGCTTGAGTAGATCAATCTCCCCAGGCTCCGCGTAAGTGGCGGGCGTGGTCAGTCTGTTCAGTCCCTGTTCTCTATCCTGATTTCTCTGTTGCTGTTCCTTCATTTCGCGGCGCATCTCGCGCTGGAGCTGATGGAATCGCTGAACCTGATCAGGTGTAAGAACGCCGCGCACCTGTACCCGAACCGTTGCATCGATTCGAATCTTGTCGGCCTGCGCCGCGGCGAGCGCCTCCGTAGCGCGCCGCACGTCCGGTTCACTGTAGGGCTCGCTCATTATGGCTTGATCAAGCGCCTGGCGGGATTGACGCAACCGGCGGCCGGCGGCGGCAAGTTCGTCTACGTGACTTCGCCGAATCTCCTGCATGCGCATTCGCTGGTCCGAACTGAGCCCGATCGCTTGCATCAATCGCTGCTGCAACTGCTGCTTCTTTACTTGATTAGGACCCATCGGGCGATTGCGACCAATCTGTGGAATACCAAGAGGCCGGTTGACTCCACGTACGGGCGGCACTGGGTTGTTACGCCGAACCTGTGCCGACAAGTCTACTGAGGTAGTCGCTAACGCTATCGCAAAGAGAAACGGGGCTGTGAGAACCTTCTTCATAATCTGCACCCACTTGCGCACGGATACTTTTTTCCAGAGTTTAGACCGGCTGGTATTCGGGAAAGTCTGAATTATTCTCGGTTTAGATTGTGAGCGCAAGACCCATTCCAAGCCCCTATTTGATGGTCGCGGACTCCGCCTAGCTATCGCGAGGGACCGCCAGCATACGCTCGAGCGCCAGACGAGCGCCTTCCATGATGTCGGGTTCGACGGTGATCTCAAACTTGTCCTCGATAAGCGATCGCTTTACATCAGTCAATCCGATCATCTTCATATACGGGCAGTGAAGCCGGCACCCTATGCAACCATCAGCCATGATGAACTCTCGGTCGGGATAGAGCTTCTTCATCTGATGGACGATTCCGCTCTCGGTAGCGACTATGAAGGTCTTCGCGTTCGGATACTTCTCAATGCGCCCCAGCATCGCGGTAGTCGAGCAGACTTCGTCAGCCATCGCGATCACGTCCTCGCGACATTCAGGATGCGCGATCACGACCGCATCTGAACGGGCTGCGCGCGCTTTGGCAACATTTGCGCCCCGCAGCACATCGTGAGTCGGACAGCAGCCATCGTAAATCGCGATGTCTTTTTCAGGCACCTGTTTTTTCACCCAGTTGCCGAGGTTTCGATCAGGCGTGAACAGCACCTTGCTCGAAGCCAAACTGCGAATAACCGAGACGGCGTTGGCCGACGTGCAGCAGATATCGCTCATCGCTTTCACTTCGGCCGTTGAGTTCACATACGTGACGACCGTATGGTCCGGATAACGCTGCTTCCACTGATCGAGGCTTTCAGGCGTTATCGAATCCGCCAGCGAGCACCCGGCTGACAAGTTTGGCAAAAGCACCTTCTTTTCGGGGTTGAGGATTTTCGCGGATTCCGCCATGAAATGAACGCCGCAAAAGATGATCAGCTCGGCGCTCGTTTTCTGCGCCTCGAGCGCAAGCCCGAGACTGTCTCCGGTGACGTCGGCGATGTCCTGTACATCAGAGACCTGATAATTGTGCGCCAGGATGATGGCGTTTCGCTCGCGCGCCAGCTCGCGAATCTCGTCAATCAACCTATCGCGATCCATTGTCTCCGGTGTTGCGTCAATCCTAACTGCTTGAGTGCTCATTTTGATTCTACCTTCGCCTCTACTTTTGCCCCTCGATCGGGCTTTATGAGGCCCGCGCCTCGGGGAAATACTCTCCAGAATTCCTTGCGCACCAGGCTCGCAATCGTAGCGCTCTTGTTCATGCCGTGATAGCGAGCCACCGCTTCCAGCATCGCGTTATCACGATCCGTTGCCGAATACGACCGGACTTTTGTGTTCATCTCGTTCCCTTCCAATAACGTCCGATGCTATATAACACTTATTGAAACGTTATATAGACTCACACCGGATGTCAACAACTCGGAATTGGCCACAACCTTCATTGATTGTCGCGGAGTCCCAGGGGGCAGACGCTGATCCCGTTGACCTGGCTGTATGCGGCGTACTAGAATCGGCGTTCAATTGATCGACCTTCGTTAAGCCGGGCAATTGTAGAGCACAGATCCGAAAGGGGTATCACACAAGAATATGAGAGAACGTGACCGTGAGATAAAGCGCCGCCGCCAACGTCATCAGAAACGCAAGAAGCTCCGTAAGCAGCTAGCCGTAGCCGGGCCGGATACCGACCAGCAGAAGATCGAAGCAAAGATTCGCAAGACATTTCCTCAGCAAAGAGCCGCGATCTAAAGCTTTCTCGCAGACTCTAAAGCGCAAACAGATCGGGCGGGCGCGCAGAGCCGATTTATGGCTCCGCTGCCCGCCCTCGATCTTGAGAGAAGCGCACGGACTAAACAGACAAACCTAACACTCGGAGTAGCCGCAAGCGTAACAAGTCTGACAACCTTCGATTCGGACAAACGCTGAGTCGCCGCAACTGGGACAGAGGTCCACAGAACTCGCGGCCGCAATGGATACCTTGTGTGGCGCTCCATTCGCCGAACCATCAACTCCCATTTCCGCGCCCTGACCGTCGGCCTCGGTTCCCTGACTTATGTTCATGTAGTTCTCGGCGAGCGCCTGGCCCACCGCGTCGGGCAGCGACAATACTCGACGTTTGCCAAACCCGTACGAGCGAGCGCCGCCGATGCCTGAGATTTGCTTTACTATCTCGCGCACACGCTCAACCGGCGACACAGGGGATGCCATGCGGAGGATCAGCGACATCAATCTTCCCATGGCTTCGGCCATGGCCTTGATGTCCGAACCCGCCTTCCCGATTTCAAGAAAGACTTCAAACGGATGACCTTCCTCATCCTCGTTCATGGTAATGTGCGCGGTCCCCGACGGCGTAGCCTTGCTTACGGTGTAGCCGCGCCGCTTGTATGGGCGAGGCCGTACTTTCGGCTGCCAACCGACATCGCTTTGCACAAGTTCGCTCGAGGAAGCTCCTGATAGCTCTTCGGCTGCGGCTCCCTGAACGGAGTGCTCGGGAACAGGTGCGGCGATCGCGGGCTTGGACGTTGACTCGATTGCCTTCTTATCTTCTTCTTTCAAGTTGAGAACCTGAACGTCACGCGAGCCGTCGCGATATATCGTGCCGCCCTTGCAGCCCGACCGATAAAGCAACTCATATATCTCGCGCGTCTGCTCGAGCTTGTAAGCCTCCGGCAGATTGCAGGTTTTGGAAATCGACGAGTCGACCCATCGCTGAATCGCGGCCTGCACCTTCACGTGCTCCTCAGGAGCGAGATCCATCGCAGTCACAAAGTACCCGGGCATCGGTTCGCCCGGATGGGCCTGCTGCCACTCGTCCAGAACCTTGACTCGTTCTTCGTGCTTGCCCAGCCGCGACTTTCGAAAGTAGTTCCAGAAATAAAACGGCTCAATGCCGGTCGATGTGCCCACCATGGTGCCTATCGTCCCGTTTGGCGCCTGAGTCAGCAATGTAACGTTTCGCACGCCTTTCTCGCGGACATCTTCGCGAACGTCCTCGGGCATGTTTTGCATGTATCCGGACTGGAGGAATTTCTCCGCGTCAAACATCGGGAAGGGTCCCTTCTCCGACGCAATCTCGGAGGACGCGTGATAGGCCTCACCGGAAATAAAGCGATACAGGCGATCTATGAACTGAACGGACTCCTCCGAGCCATAGCGAATGCCCAGCCTTATGAGCATCTCGGCAAGCCCCATGGTGTTCAGACCCACCCGGCGCTCCGCCTTTTGTTGGGCGTAGTTTTCGTCAAAGAAATACGGGGTCGCGTCGATCACATTATCGAGAAAGCGAACCGAGTAGCGGACTGCTTTGCCCAGATCGTCCCATGCTACGTCGCCTTCTCTGACGAATTTCGACAAATTGATCGCTCCCAGATTGCACACGCCGAACCCTGGCAGCGGTTGCTCGCCGCAAGGGTTGGTGCAGCCGAGGTAGCCCGCGTCGTAGTACCACGAGTTCGACATCTTGTTCGCGCGTTCGATAAAAAACACGCCGGGCTCAGCCGACGCCCAGGCGGACTCAATGATCGAGTCCCAGATGGCGCGAGCTTTTACCGTCTTGTGCACGATCACTCGCTTACCCGCGGCAAGCCATTTGTCGAGGTTGCCGTCCCAGAACTGCCCGTACTCCGGATCCGACGTATCAGGAAAAACCAAATCCCAGTCCGCGTTCGCGTGCACTGCGTCCATGAATGTGTCGGTAATTCCTACAGAGATGTTCGCGTTTGTGATCTTGCCCATCTCGCGCTTTGAAGCGATAAACTCGACGACGTCGGGATGCCAGCAGTTCAAGATCAGCATCAGAGCGCCGCGGCGCGAGCCGCCCTGCTCGATCAATCCTGTGACAAACGAATACAGGGCGCCCCACGATACTGAGCCCGAGGACCTCCCGTTGACGCCCTTCACGTAGGAATGCCGCGGTCGCAAGCTGCTCACGTTGATGCCGACGCCGCCTCCCCGGGACATGATTTCCATCATCTGCGACAGGGTCTCGACTATGCCCTTGCGTGAGTCTTTCGGCGAAGGTACGACGTAGCAATTGTAAAAGGTGAGCTGCTGATCGGTGCCGGCGGCTGTAAGGATTCTTCCAGCGGGCACGAACTTCCAGCCGTTCAGGAGCCATCGAAAATTCTGGTACCACTCGTCGGCGCGGTCACCTTCAACGGCGGCAATACCGCGCGCGACTCGTTCCATCATCTGTTCGGGCTCGGTTTCGACCGGCTTCGATACGTGCTCGGACAGGCATTCGATTCTGGTGCCGTCGCGCAACTCAACGGTCACTCTGCCGCCGCCGCCAGGCGCGGCTTCGTCCATCGCGCTGACCACCCCGATCTCACGCTGGCCCGTTTTTGCATCGACGCAGACGATGACCATATCGCCCGTCGAGAGCGTGCGCTTGCTCATGTCCTTCATTGCGTAGCGATCGAGGAAAATCTTCTGGCCGAGTTCGCTGAGCTGGTTGTTTTCAGCGACGGTGACCGGTTTCCGTAGATCGGCATGGGGAACGAGAGGCGATATGGAATCGTCAACGGAGGGTTGGGCATTCGATTTCTGAAGATCGCCGACAGATCGGGTGGACATCTTTGAGTCTCCTTAGGGCACTATTTTTGATTTCAATCCTGGGTAGAAGATCCTGCTCGTTCAAGAGACAGGGGCTCGCGCCTGCTTGATAGCCAGGCGAGTCGTGGAGCTGTTTGCTGCTGACCTGGTTTTGTCTTTTACAGCTTACCTGCCAACTTTCCTGCCTGGCCGGCTGCTGCGAGGAATGAATGCTCTAACCGTTCCGCGATTGCTGCCACCGAAAACCCGAAGCACCGACCGTCCCCGTGAACCTCAATAATAACTTCCGGACCCAGTCAGCCACAACACTCTGTATGAATTCTCGGTGTGTTTCTCCCTTCGTAGCGGTTTCGGAGTTTACTCTATAGATGGGTGCATGTCAATCGAAAAGTACAATATATTGTGGTTGAAGGACTTTTTGGGCAAATGGCTTTGCACAAAATGTCCGCGAAATGAAACCTCTGGAAACACTCACTTTTGGCTTCTTGTGCAAGTAACCATTCTGCACAAAAAGTGCCTAAGCGGGCAACAAGAAACTCTTGATGTTACCGGCTATTTGGGCCAGCATGATGGCATGATGAAACAACGCGATATGATGCGTGTATTGGCCACACGGCACGGCTCGAACGAGAATCGAATAATAACCGGGTACGCTAGAGCAGAGCGTCAAGGCCGAGTCGGGCGACGTAGCAACCGTTATGATCTGACACCCGAGCGGTACGCGCGTGCGCTTTGGCGGGATGCGGTAAGAAAAGATTGGTTGTAGAACCGCACGACAAGAAAAAAGAGGCGCGATAGTCGCGCCTCTAAAGCCTTCATTATGATGCTCGTTTAGTTAGAAACTAACTTCAACCCCAAGCTCGTACATGCTCTGAATCAAGCAGCAGATGTTGTGCGCGACTATCTTGCAGAGCACTTCGTTGACCTGCGCGGCTGGTAGTTTGCTCCGAACGAATCCGCCAAACTTCGACTTGATCATGTGGAACGTGGTCTCGACATTGCTCCGCTTGTGATAATGATTCATAAAGTCGGTTCTGTTGAGATTGTAGTAGTGGAACGTTCTATTCCAGACCTCGCATTTGCTCTTGCCGCTCGCGTTGCTCTTGAAATCGATGTAAGGCACCGCGCCCTTATTCTCGACTACTCTCATATTCGCATAACTTGAATACGCTTTGTCAGCCGAAACCTCTTGCACGTTAAAGCGCTTCGCAGTCTCATTGACGAGCGGGGCAAAGTAATTGTGATCGGCTCCGTGCGCTCCGCTGATCTCAGCAGAGGTTACAACGTTCGTGGTCACGCCGCACATGATATGGGCTTTCACCCAATCGCGCTCTTTTTGATCTTTGCCATATTTCTCATCGTACCATCGCGCATACTGGCAGGTAGAAAAGCCGGATGAATCGACCGCGAAGTCAGTCTCGACCGATTTCAGCGGCAAGCTCGATTGAGTGATGAGCCATTGCAAGTACGGCGTGATCTCTGGCTTGTCGAGATACTGAGAGATTGAATTGAACGAAGGGAGTTTCGAGATATAGCGTCGAGCGTATGCATCTTTCAGGTCAGTCATAAACCGACGCGAGGAAACGGCAGCATAGACCTTGTAGACCGTCGCGAAAAGCATATCACTCATCGGATGCCTTGTTCTGCCCATCACCTGTATTGGTTCATCTACGTTAGCGCAGAGCGCCTTAAGCAGCTCGAGGAATCGAGCTTTCTCATTCGTCTGTGCGCTATTGTAGCTGGCCCACATTTGCTTGTATCTGAGCTTGACTGTCTCGGTCACCGTGGTTGTGGTTGTGTCTCCGGTCGTCGTTCTCGTTACAGTCTGCTCTCGCTCAATGGTGTATTCGACTGCGTACATATGCTTGCACTTGATTCGATGAGTTTCGTGATCTGGGCAGGTGCAGCCCGGCGAGTCGGAACTGAGGTCAACGGTGTATTGCGTTCCGTTGCCGGTTTGTGATGGAACAAGCCACTTGCCGCCGCTTTTCTTAACCTTCGTCTTCGCGGCTATTATCAACGCTCTTTGTTCTCTCTCGTTCATTGTGAACCTTGCCTTTCTTCGGCGATTGACTCACAATGAACCTTGTCGGAGATCGACGTGAGCAATCGCGTTGGTTTTCAAAACAAGAAGGCTCTAGCGGATGCAACCGTTGGAGCCTTTATCATTCCTAAGCACGGATTTATTGTATATCAGAATAATCCACGTTGTCAAGAAAAAAGTGCTTGCTCTTCGCATTTTTTAGTGATACAATTAACCGTGATATGGAGCAAGCAAATGGTAAGCGAAGCCGTGGCCGTCCTCCAAAAGACCCAGACTCATTACATACAGAACCATTATTAGTTCGTTTAGAAACTGCCGAGAAAGAAGCTTTCCGTGATGCGGCTGAACTGGCCGGGGTCCCTCTTTCACGTTGGGTGAGGGACCGACTGAGACAGGTCGCAAGTAGGGAACTGCGGCGCGCATCTCGCCCAATTCCGTTTCGGAGTTAGATTGCACTGGAGGGAAAGGGGATATAGGCTCCAAAAAATTAGAAAGGCCATGAGTGTATCACGGCCTTGGTATCGTCGTTACGAGTGCAATTCCTATCAATGCTGTCCTCGCCTAGTGCTGGACCCACCATGCGTCGGACGGCCCGGTAAAAGTTTACCACAAAGGGGCTGTCCATGAGCAATACCGATTTATACACGCCAGAGCAATCACTCAGCATAGTGCATCAGGGGCTGAGTGCCATTGGCTATCGCGACAACCTCCTGAAAAGGAATTATTCGTTCTTAGACTTTATCGGCAATCGAACGAGGGAAATCGAACTTGCGGCATTTGGGCAGGAGCCCCTCTCTCCGCGCAGCGCTTGTTTTGGCGCTACTGTTCCCTTTAACGACAGCGCAGAGGCGATAGCACCGTATCTAGCACTAGGAGCACCACAGATACTGGCGTTGTATCCACAATCGGGCGAAGTCGGCGTCTGGAAAATGGTTGCCAATGGCACGCCCGTCATGACCGGTCGTCTTCAGCTTTCCAATTTATCGGAAACTTTAGTCAGGCATCGGGAGGAAATCGCTCCAGAACAAATTCTGCGAGCAAAATCTGTAGGATTTCACCATACCCCAACTCAGCTCTCCCTCTTTGACTTTGACCCGGACTTGGTTCCAGCCTTAGAAGAAAGGCTAGGGCGAAAGCTCGATAATCTTCTAAGTAGAGTGATTTCACATTGCAAGACGGCGTATGCTGAACGTCACAAGAGCAAGTTCCCCTACATAGAAATGGCCCGCCTTGTCTTCAGGCTTATTGCAGCCAAGCTTTTGATTGATCGGCAGCATCCGGTCGCACATGACTGGAGCAGTTACGATGCAGGCGATCTGATCAGAGCAACGGAGATGTTCTATTTCGGTGGCGATTCGCAAGCCGAATTGGTGTTGAGCGATGCGGACATCCAGAATCTCGCCTGGGATGAGATGCGCCGTGCATTCTCGTTTAAGAATGTTTCGGTCGAGGTTTTTGCCTACATCTATGAGAATACCCTCGTGAACCAGACTGAACGCAAAGAGTCTGGCATTCATGCAACGCCTCAGGCAGTAGCCGAATATCTAGTGAGGCAATTGCCATTTGAAGAATTAGACTTGGAGAACTGCCATATCTTTGAGCCTTTCAGCGGACACGCGCCGTTTTTGGTAGCCGCAATGGGTAGGCTACGTCCTTTGCTATTACCTCTGGGGATAGATGAGGCGCAACATCATGAGTATTTCCGCAAAACCTTGTCGGGCATGGAAGCCGAGCCATTCGCGCGTGAAGTTGGGCAACGCTCCTTAACACTCGCTGATTACTCCAACAAGGATCACTGGGATATTAAACAGGACAATGTTTATACCTCACCAGACTTTGAGACTTATTTGAAACGGGCGAGCGTCGTTTTGTGCAACCCGCCCTTTGAAAAATTTGACAGTGATTACCGCGAGTCACACGCTATTTCAAGTTTTCGCAAAGGTGCTGAAGCGCTTGTGCGTGTGCTTGAGTTTCCACCACCGATGCTTGGATTTGTATTGCCGCGCTCGTTTATTGATGGCCAGGATTATCGGATAGCGCGCGCAGGGGTAGACAAAACCTACAATCACATTGAGACCGTGCGTCTGCCTGACAATACTTTTGTGCATTCTAATGTGGAACCGATCTTACTGATAGCTTACGGCAAGCGGACTAGTCACCCAACACGACGCTCTACCCTTGTCGAGAAGCCGGATTACAAGCACTTCAAGAGAACCTATGAACCTACCTGGAGCGTAGAGAACCCGCTACCCAGCACATATGGTGGCCCAGCTTTGATCTTCTGGTCTACGCCATTACAGCGCGTGTGGGATGCTCTATTACACTCGGCCAAATTTGAATCCATAGCAGACCCACACAGGGGCATTGAGTACAATATCTCTGTGGAGAAGAATGAGTCCCTTCTCTTCTCAGAAGACTGGAAGCCCGGCTTCACCAAAGGCTTAAGAAATGTTCCGGCCAGCGGACTTGAGCCGTATCTGATCAAGCGTCATATTTATCTCAACATGGACGAACGCTATATGCTCTACAAGGCATATAGGTTGCCTTGGGACCAGCCGAAAGTTATTGCAAACGCGGCCCGTATCAAGGGAGATCGCTGGGTCATGGCCGCAACGGTTGATGAAGAAAATCTGGTTTGTTACCAGCGATTCCACGGTATCTGGCCCAAGGGCAGCATCCCGCCAGAAGTTATCGCTGCACTGCTCAATGGTCCCGTAGCAAACGCTTATCTCAGTAGCACGAGAAAATGGGGCGACCTTGAAGTTAGAGCGGTTAGACAGATACCAATTCCAACGTTTTCAACGTTGCAGATTCAATCAATCTCTTCGCTGGTCAGAGCCTATGCTAATTACCGGCAAGAATGGCTAGAACAAAAGGGACCACTGTTCGATCAACCCAACAGGAAAGAGGAGCTTGAGAAATCATGTCGCGACATCATGTGGCAACTCGACGCCGAAGTTCTTGCGGCGTATAAGCTAGAACTATCGCTTGAGCGCGAACTACTTGGCTACTTCGAGGGCTACAATCGCCCAGGGCCATTCGAGTTCTCATCCTCGCCATTAGGCGCGAATCACCCTCTTGCCGGTGTATTTGGTTCGTTCGACGGTGAGCCCCTTTGGGATGATTGGATGCACGCTATTGAGGAATATCGCCGCGAGACGAACGAATAAGACTAGCACGGACTCAACGTGTATATTCTTGATACAAACATAGTCTCCCTCATGTTTCGCTCACCGAATCAGCATCCTGTATTGCAATCTCGTGTGAAGCGTACCCCCAATGAACAGATTTGGGTAAGCGTCATCAGCGCCGACGAAGCAATAATGGGCGCACGAAGTCTGATCCATAATAGAAAGGGCAACATGTTTGATGGTTATAGGCTGCTGACGAAGATCCTCACCTTTTACTCACGGTTTCAATTTCTCGTGTACGATGAGGCAGCGCATTCAGTGTTCAATGGCTTTACAGGTGACGCAGCCCGGGTAAGCAAACCAGATCGCCGAATTGCGGCGACCGCAATTTCAAAAGACTACATCGTTGTGACGCAAAACATACAAGATTTTCAGAGGATACCTGATGTCCAGTATGAGGACTGGACCATAGAGCCCACGCTCAATTAAAGACAGAATGCTCACTACCGGTTGGCTGCATTCTCGCAAATGACCTTTTGTGCAGGCCACTGACTTTTTGTGCAGGATTAGTTCTTGTGCAGATTTTGTGCAAAGCCTGGGCAAATGGGCAAACGTCAATTCTGCCCAAAAAGTCGATATTACGTTAGTCCGGAGTAACGCGAATGTCACTCGTACAGGATCATCTTTTGATTGCGCGCTTCCTGTATTCGGACGGCGTGATACCAAAACGTCTTTTGAAGTGTCTCGCGAAGTGCCCCTTGCTGTTATATCCTACTGCTGCCATTACTTCCTTCACACTAAGGAACCTACTCTTTAGGAGTTGGTGAGCTTTTTCGAGCCTCAGTCTTATCAAGTAGTCTATTGGCGAGAATCCGGTGTCGATTTTGAATACTCGGCTAAGGTGCTCAACTGAAACGTTGATAGCTTTGGCTATCTCAGACAGAGTAATAGTCCGATGGAGATTTGCATCAATGAAATCAACCGCTGCCCTAACTCTTGGATCAGGGTACTTAAGATTTAGTTCATGCGGGACTGCAACGAAAGATGATCGTTTTCGCCTTGCTGCAATCTCGGCAACGGTCTCTTGCCATTCCGGGTAGCGGCTTATGAACGGACTAGCTGCTATCACGCTCGCCACTTGTTCAGCCTCTTGGGTTCTATTGCTCTCGGCAAGCTCTACGGCGTAGCTGTTCAAGAAAGTGTAATAAAGCGGATGACCGCGTCTGCCGACAAGCTGAGCAAGGGGCAAGAACCGTTCAAGATCACGCAACGCGGCTCTGTGTTCACCCTCAATACCGCGACGCGCCGCCATGCTTCCATGGACTTCAAGGAGTCTCACGGGATCATCAATAGCTGAGATTTGCAATCGTAGTCTGAGCGATTCTTCAAAGCGCCCGATGCGTTCTTCCACCGCCGCTAAGGAAAGCAACGCCTTAGACCTATAACGGGCGGGGGCCGCATCCGCGACACACTCAAGAAGTTCTCTCGCCTTATCGTATTGGCCGCTTCGGAATAGATAGATGCTCTCGTAAAACTTCCCCACCTGATTGAAGGGATAACCGAAGGATTGCAGCAATAGAGCAATCTCATGCTGAGATTGTATGTCTCGAAGGTAATAGCCTACCTCTGCCGACTGTACGAGTTGATACAATTGGCCGCGTTCAAGTTTAACTTTGGAGGATAGAACCGTGAGAAAACGTTTAATCGCGTCCGTGTTCATCACGTTCCTTTTGTGCGCCCCTGCGTTTGCGGGACACGTCCTTATTGGAGGCGGCTGGTGTGCATGTGGACCGGAATACTGTGTCTGTGACCCCGGCGAAACTCCTGGTGGCAACAGAGCGACAGTGCCAGATGACTCTAAGCCCAGCGATCTAGGCGCAGGGTCACTATTCGTGCTTGCTGCGCTGTTTCTAGTGCTTAGATACAAGGCCTAAGCCCTAGTGATTCCGACAACTAAAATGAACTCTGTCGCTCTCACGGCGACTAACTATCTGACTGTCGCGCGGAGTGTATCACAGAATACAGAAGAGACAAGCGGTAGGAAGGGTAACAATCCTAGCAAACGAGGATACTATCTTCACCCAGATACTACTCAGTTTCCCAAAACGTGGCTTCCGTTCCGAGTTCGTAAGCTGACTGGATGAGACAGCACAAATTGTGGCAAAGGATTTTGCATAGTGCCTCATTCGCTTGCGCTGTGAAAGTCTTGCTTCTCAGATACCCGCCAAATTTCGCTTTAATCATGCTGAACGTTGATTCCACATTAGACCGCTTGTGGTATTGCTGATAGAACTCGGCCTGATTCATTTGATAGTAGTGAAACATTCGATGCCAGATGTCTACCTTACCACTTGGCTTGATGTTCTTTTTGAAGTCGATGTAGTGCTTTGCGCCCTTGTTCTCAAGGCAGCAAATTCAAAAAATGGTCGATGTGGCACTGCCTAAGCAGGTGAGCTTGCCGCTGTTTGATGGGATTGACGGACTTGAAGGTTAGGTACGGTTCCCAGAATCGTGCTGCATCAGCGATGGAATTGGGAATCAGAGATTTTCGCGTGGGAATTGAGCGAGCTAGTAATTCCCTGAGCTAAGGTGCGTGAGGTGGGCGGGTGAGGAACCAGCTTAACAGAGCTCCCAAGGCTACCAGTAGCAGTGCCCAAAATATGTAAATGAGAAGCTGAAACCGGCCTAATCTCGTGCGCAGGGTAATGACTGTTTCCGCTTGACTCTTATCAGCGTCCTCGAGATTACGTGCTCGTTCCGATACGGCTTGTACTTGTCCAGCTACGGTTGCAAGGCTCGCGGTCAAGGTATTTATCTGCCGATTGTTCTCCGCAACCATGTTATTTACACTTTCTACGTCCTTCGCAATTGACTTCGTTTGCTGTGTAAGACTCGTCACATCCCTCGTGAGGGATTGGACGCTGTCAGTCAAATCGCGGATCGGTTCTAGTACATCATCGTACCTCTTTCTTAGGTCTAGAATATCTTTCGTGATCGTCTCGATCTGCTTTACACGTTCACTTATTTGCATCCACGGAAGTACATCCATGTTTGCCATTCTATCGACGAACGCATCTGGGAAATCCCCGTTTTGCAGATTTGGATCAGCCGGAGCTTGCCTTTCGGGCGAAGCCGATAACCGCTCAAATACTATGTTGCATATTTTACGTCCTGTTCTAATATGAACTCGTCGCTGGGAGGCGTTGTAAAGACCAAAGAGAAGATGCCCTTCATATCCCGGATCAACCAGCGCACCCGTAAGAAGTATCACACCGTCGTATGAAAGGGCTCTTTTTGATCCGATCCGCGCGCAGACATTTGGAGGGAGGTGTAACCGTTCATAAGAGATTATGCCTCCATATGCTCCCGGCTCTAATTCAACCGGCCCTTTTGCCAAGTCAATCTCTACACCTTGGCCGCCAATAATAGCTTTTCGACCTACTCGGATGTCGTAGCTTGAGGCTTCGAGTGAGGCAAGCTGAAACGTATTCCGTTCTATCAGTAACCCGCGCGACAAGGCAGTTTCGATTTCGCGATCGGTCAAGACCCCGACTGGAGCGTCCTGATCGGAGAATAGAGGCGTTGAGTTTTTCTCCGGCATGGGATGGCTTCTGCGGCTTCGAGCAACACGACTTTATATTACTACTCTTTTTTCAGCAACACGGATTAGAAGCATCGGCCTTTTTGGGCAACTCTCCGACTTCTTGGGCAGAAACTTTCTGGGCAAGGCCGGCGATAAGGGATAAGTGATAAGGGCCAAGGGCCGTTTCAGGGGAGCGCTTTTTGAGGTGCTCCTGCAAGTTCGCAAAACCCTCCGTGAAGGGAAACATGCAAGAGAAAGGGCCGCACAAGGCGGCCCGGAAACGACTGGAAAACCCATGTAGGAGACTAGCTTCTAGGAGACGAGCTTCTGGGAGAGTAGCTGCTAGGCGACTGCCTTCGGATCCGGAAGCGCGTGGCGCATATTCTTCTTGATCACGAATTCGATGCTTACGTCATTAACAGAAGCGCCCGGAGTAGTCGAGTACTCGAGCGTCAACACTGATCCGCCCGAGACTCTCCAGCCCGCCTGGCGAAACCGTTCCCGCGAGCCGTCTACTTCCACGGGATCCCCGAACGCGGCGGTAACTTTTCTGACGATGGTTTCAAAGGATTCGCTCCTCGATGATAGTCCCGCGCTGCAACTGAATTCGATCAGTTGCTCTGGTCTGCGAGCGGGCGTATCCAGGGTATCGAATTTGAAAGATGCGCTCCACGTCGGCTGCCCGGTTGGCCGACCCGAGATGTCGGCGCCCAGCAGGAACGCTTCTTCGCTTGGCACGTAGGCCAGCGTGTCCTGTTCGGTCTGCTTCGGAAGCAAGCCCTGCACCTCGGCGTAGCTCATACCAATTCGAAAGCTCTTCATGAATTCGACCGGATCAAAGGAATCGATCCGCTTTTCGGTCTTCGCTTGTGCTGGAACATTAGCGCACGGTATTGCCACGGCTAGCATCAACGTCAATATGCCCGCCACTACACTATTCCTTTGCAACATGGTTCCCACCTTTGCGGCGCGACGCATAGTGACAACAGACACAGGTCGCGCAATCAAGCGAACTATCAAAACTGTCAAAGTTCTTGTTAGCTATTCAGGGGCAGACTGTTACCGCTGGCAGTAAATATAGCAGCATAATGACCGATGTCAATGATGTCATTATTGTGAATGTGTTGCAGGTAGGTTCCGGCGGACTCGCGCTTAGACGAACTGGTCCGATCGAGATCTTATGAGGGCGTGAAGCTCTTTCGGGCCGTAAAGCCCCGGTCTGAGCCCTTCGGCGAACATCCGGTTGACAGTCTCCAGCAGAATCGAGTTATACGGTGTTGGAATTCCCACCTTCCTGCCGAGCGCAATTATTTCGCCGTTCAGGAACTCAGCTTCATTTTGCTTACGACCGAGATAAAGGTCCTGCCACATCGATGAATAGGTGCGCTCCTTTTCGACTTGATCAACCTCGTTTCCAGGCCCAGCGGGCTTAAGAGGCTGCTTGAGTTTCTCTGTCATCTCCCGGATTCTTATCGCCGAAGGCTCGCCGGCCGGCGGCTCAACCGCAATCCCCGCGGCATCGCTCACTCTCAAGCCCTCTTCGCGGACTTCAAGCATCAGCCTTCGCATTTCAGGGTCGGTCATCGCGCGCTCCAGCCAATAACCTGTAATCGTCGTCGTGGCATTGTTGAGATTCGCAATGAGCTTGCCCCACTTCATCGACATCACATAAGCCGAAGGCAGCACCTCGAGCCCCGCGCGTTTGAGATCGGCGCATATGTCGAGAGCCCGATCGTCCAGACCCTTCGGGTAGCAGCCGATTGCGACCGTTCGGCCCTGAGGCATCGTGATCAAAGAAGGCTCGAGCTGCACTGCGCTGAAGAACACCAGACCAGCGTACACCGTCTTGAATCGATGGGCGGCTATTTCCTCGTTCCGGACGCCGTTCTGGAGACAGACGACCGGCAGAGTTTCGTCGTATGCCTCCGACAGTTCTCGAACTGCTTCCTGGGAAGCTTGGGACTTCGTCGTGATCAAGGCGACATCGCCGTCCTCGCGAGCCAATTGAGCAACCGTGGTCACGGCATCGCAGGTTACCATCGTCTCTTCGCCGTGCTCCTCGAGCACGATCCCTCGCCCGAGCGCCTCCGCGACTGCGGGTCGCGCCACACAGACGACTCGCGATCCTGCTCGGTTGAGCAACCCTCCGATAGCAGCGCCGATCGCGCCCGCGCCGAAGATCACATACCTTGTCGACTTTTCAACGTTCATAGCCTTAGATAATATCGCATTGCCAATTGACGCCGACAAAGCGAAAGACCCTATGATCGAAGAAAATTCCACAGAGCAAACAATCAACCTGTACTATGACCTCTACGTGCCGGACGCCGATGCGCGCGGGCCAAGACCCCTGCTCATCGCGCTGCACGGTTACGAGGGCAACAAGGAATCAATGATGGCGCTCGCTCGCAAGGTCAACTCAACCGATCTGATTATCGCTTCGCTGCAGGGCCCAAATGCCTTCTTCGTTCGTTCCGAGAGCGAGCCGACCAAGCCTCGGATCGGATTCGGATGGATGATGCAATACAAAGCCGGAGAGACCATCAGCCTTCATCATCAGACAGTCCTGTCAATAATCGAGCGGGCTTCTGCCGCTCACGACATCGATCGAAGGGCGATCTTCCTGCTCGCTTTTTCGCAGTCGGTTTCGCTGAACTATCGCTTTGCGTTCACGCATCCGAATGTCATTCGAGGAATCATCGCCGTGTGCGGAGGCATCCCGGGAGATTGGGATCAGGACAAGTATCAGAACAGCGATACGGACGTCTTGATTATCGCGGGCGACGACGATGAGTTCTATCCACTCGAGCGCACGCGAACTTTTAAGGACGCCATCGCACGTCGTGCACGGGCGCTTCAGTATAAGAGCTTCCCCGTGGGACACGTCTTCCCGCGAGAAGCCCTGCCGGTAATCGATGCCTGGATCAAGGACTCAGTGGCAAATCGCGTCGAGTCATAACAGAACCTGGGAGTGGGTAGGATTGAACGAACCCACTACCACACTCGCGTTCGACACCGCTTGCTAGTCCTTTGCTTTACCGCCGACACTGGCGTCTTCCCTCAGTTTAGCTTCCACGTCCACAGGCAAGGAATTGATCGTGCCGACGAACACGGAGACTTGCCGAATATCTTCATCCGAAAGCAGGTTCCGCCAGGCCGGCATCGAGGTGTTGCGTATGCCATGTTTGACTATCCAGAGAATCTCCCTCTGGTTGTAGCCCGTGCCTCTTCCGGGCAATTGAGGAGCTGGCGGATAAAACGACGAGCCCAATACGCTTGGTCGCCCGCTCAGTTGGCCGTGGCACCCGGCGCACAGCTCTTTGTAGATCCTCGCCCCGGCTACCAGATCGTCATCGGTCGCAGCGGCGTCGCTGCCCTGCTTTGATGACTGTCGAGCGACCGTAGCGCGGACGACCAGCGGAAAGAACTTCTTCTCCAGAATCGATGGGACCGCATCGGCATTCACAGGTATGAAACCCATCTTGCCAATCAGGAGGCCGGCCAGCATCACAACAAGCGATCCGCCGACGATCGCGGTCAACCCGCCGTAGAAAAATCTCTTCATATGAACCTCCGGTTCAGGTTTGCCCGATGTGTTTCGGTTACTCCGTAACGAACAACGTGCCTGACATATCTTCGTGGCCGCTGCCGCAAAACACATCGCACGCAAAAATGAAGCGGCCAGACTTGTCTGGAGTGAATCTCAGTTGAGTTACCGAGCCCGGCTTGATCTCTGTGCGCACGCGGAAGTCAGGCAGGCTGAACCCATGCTTAACATCTTCCGAGCGGATCTCAAGAAGCACTGGTTCTCCCTTCCTTACCGTAATCTCGGCGGGCGAGAACTCAAACTTCTTTGCGGTTAGTTTAATTACAGTCTCTGGATTCGGGTTGCGTCGAGCTGCTACCGTTTTATCGGCCACTGCCAACGCAGCACAAGCTAAGAGCACGATCATCAATGCGTTTCTCATCTTTTTCCTCCATCACGTCAAAGGCTAAGCTTCAATATCGGAAGCTCCTCGATCTCAAGCCGAGCATCTCGGACTCGGCCTTTCACACGGGCCTCGACATCGCGAAAGCCCAACCCTTTGTAAGGCGCGCTGGCATCCCAGGGAAGCGGAGCGCGTTTTGGAACGGACCCGGGGGCCGGCAGCTGAAACATCAGCGACTTCGCTGCGTGATGCGCGATATGGCCGGTCATGAAATGGTGCTCTTGGTGTATGTGACCGTAAAACACCGTTACATTCTTGTGGGGCATAAGCGTGTTGATGACCGCGGCGCCGTCACGGGTCGCCCAATCCCATTGTGGATACAAATCAAAAAGTGGCCGATGAGTCAGCACCACGAGCGGCGAGTCTCTTTTCAAGTGGCTGAGATCGGATTGCAACCATTTGAGTTGCGCCTCCCCTACCAGCGCTGAAGGATCCGAGACATTGTCGACTACAACGAAGTGCACGCCCTTGTGATCGAAGCTGTAGTTGAGTTTCCCGAAGAACTCCTGATACGCATCGCCTCGATCCAGTGAAGCATCGTGCTCGCCGGCCATGAACCGCACGGTTTTTGCCTTCAGCGTGCCGGCGATATCGCGGAACTGAGCCAAACGGTCGTGTCGCGCCTGTTTGTCTTCGGTTATATGCGTGAGGTCCCCCGTGAACACAACGAAGTCCGGTTGCTGCTCGAGACTGTTGACCGCAGCGACCGCCTTCTTGAGGGTCCCTCGAGAATCCGGATTGATCGAGAGCCCGTCGAAGCCCCAGTGCGTGTCTGATAGTTGAACGAAATAGAATTCGTCCGCCGATATGCTCATTGCTTTACCTGTTTCGCCGAGAACTGTGGCTCCCAGCCCCGAGGCAAACACGACGCCCCCGAGGCCCGCCAGTTTCATGAAATCTCGTCTATGCATCTCGTCCTCCTTGGTTTTTGTCGCCTGCAACTGCTATTACCGACTCTCCTCCTTGAATATTCCCGATGGAGTTGTAGAGTTGAGATCGGGAATAAAACTCCCTGAACCCGAGTCTCATGTTAAAGCGAAGCAAAAATCGTGGAGACGATGCGGTGCCGGACCAGGGCAAACGCGAGCAATTCGAGGCAAGCGTGCTGCCGCATCTCGGCGCGGCGTATAATCTGGCTCGCTGGCTCACGCGAAATGACCACGATGCACAAGACGTAGTTCAGGAGTCATGTCTGCGAGCCTACAGATTCTTCGGCGGGTTTCGCGGTGGAGACGGTCGCTTCTGGTTTCTGACAATCGTCCGCAATACTTGTTACACCTGGATTCAGCAAAACAGGCCGCGTGAACTGGTCGATTCACTCGACGCCGCCGCAAACGTCCAGAGCGACGCGCCGGGACCTGAAGCCGAATTCATCAAGAGCGCGGATCGCAATCTGATCAGGAAGGCTCTCGAAGAACTGCCGCTGGAGTTCCGCGAGATTCTGGTGCTGCGCGAGATGGAAGGCATGTCGTACAAAGAAATCTCGGACATAAGCGGCGTTCCGTTGGGAACCGTAATGTCGCGCCTGGCCCGGGCCCGAAAACGGCTTCAGCAAGCTCTTACGCCGAAGAGCGCGATGGAGACCAGATGAGTTGCGAGCAGACTCAAGAACTCATTAACCCCTACGTGGATGGCGAACTCGACCTCGTTCACAGCCTGGAGCTTGAAAGTCACCTGCGCGATTGCCAGGCATGCTCGAAGAGTCACGCCGGCCTGCTGGCGCTGCGGGCTGCGGTTCAGGGCGTGTATCAAGAGGCTCCCGCCGACCTGCAGAAGCACGTTGTCTCCGCCCTTCGAAAAGACCAGAAGAGCGAAGCCAGGACTATCGCAGTGCCGTGGCGAGCGGTCGCATTCGCATCTTCTATTGCTCTGCTGGTTCTGTTAAGTTGGGGCGCTTATCGAATTTTATCGGGGCCCTCATCCGACGAGATGCTGGCGCGCGAAGTCGTTTCGAGTCATATCCGATCGCTTATGACCGACCATTTGACGGACGTGCCTTCGTCTGATCAACACACCGTGAAACCATGGTTCAACGGCAAACTTGATTTCTCGCCGCCGGTCATCGATCTGGATGATCACGACTTCACGCTGATCGGCGGGCGGCTCGATTATGTGAGTGACAGACCAGTCGCCGCCCTTGTGTATCAGCGGCGAATGCACATGGTCAATCTCTTCATCTGGCCGTCCGCCGACGAGTCAGGACACACGGGGAATTTGTCGACGCTTCAAGGCTACAACGCGGTTTATTGGAAGCAGTCCGACATGAACTGCTGGGCGGTATCAGACCTCAACCCGGACGAGTTGAGAGAATTCGTGCAACTCTTAAAGAGCAGGTCGTCGCACTAGCGTCATCGCTGCCTGGGATCACTCGCGCGCAAGTTAATCTTTGGACGCCGTGTTAATCAGATCAGAATTCTTTTGCGCTGAACGAATCACATCCTGCTCGTTCATCGTCAACAACTGACCCGCGCGCATCACTACCTGCCCGTCGATGATGACAGTCTCGACGTCACCGGCTTCGGAGGCATACACGATCGTGGAAATGGGATCTGGCCGCGGAGTTGTGTGCAACTTGTCCGTGTTGACCAAAGTCAGATCTGCGCGCTTGCCGATTTCAATGCTGCCGATTTCCTTCTCGAGACCCATCGCGCGAGCCCCGTTAATGGTAGCCATTCTAAGAACGGCCAACGCCGGCAACGTGTCCGCGCCGTGCAAGGCCTTTTGGATGAGCGCAGCGGTGCGCATCTCGGTGAACATATCAAGACGGTTGTTACATGGCGCGCCGTCTGCTCCAAGCGAAACCGAAATCCCGCGCCTCATCATCTCCGGTACAGGCGCGAACCCGGACCCGAGTTTCAAATTCGACGATGGACAGTGAGCCACGTTCGTCGCGCTTCGCGCCAGGATATCCAGCTCATTCTCGTCAAGGTGAACACAGTGAGCGAGCACAACGTGCGAGCCTGTCAGACCCGCATTGTTTAGATACTCAATATTCCGAAGGCCGGTTTCGAGCTCGACCGCTTCAATCTCTTGTTTGTTCTCGGAAGCGTGGGTATGCACTATTACGCTTCGTTCAATTGACAACCGCGCAATACGCTCGAGCAGTTCGCGAGTGCAACTGAGAGCGAAGCGTGGGGCGAAACAATACCGAATTCGGTTATCCGCGTGCCCGTGCCAGCGATCCAGTAAATCAAGCGACTCGGCGATAGACGCTTCAGTTTGCTCGAGCAACTGTGACGGCACGTCCTGGCCTTTGTCCATCATGCACTTGCCCACCGTTGCGCGAAACCCTGTTTCCTCGACAGCAGTAAACACGGAATCGGTATGGCGAACCGTCTCCATCGTCAGCGCGCAAGTGGTCCCGCCCCGGATCAGTTCGGCGATACCCAGCCTGGCCGACGCATAGACCGATTCGGCGGTATGCGCGGCTTCCATCGGCCACACGCGTTTCTTGAGCCAGTCGATCAAAGCGAGATCGTCGGCTGCTCCTCGGAACAGCGTCTGGCAAAGGTGAACGTGAGTCTGCACGAATCCCGGCAAGAGCACGCAGCCCCGGGCATCGATTACTTCTACACCCGTGGAGGATGCCGCGAGCGATGCTCCCAGCGCACTAATGCGACCGTTTTCGATAGACACGTCGCCGTCGACGATTAGATTGTCGGCGTCCAGCGTTACGACGGTTGCGCCTTTGATAAGGAGCGATTTGCTCATAGTCTGTCGTGCGAAAGGGTGAACCCGAATTTATGGATCAATGCCAGGAGCCTGCTGATTGATGAAGCTGTTGAAAGGCCGATGCCTCATCAGCGCGCTACCGGGCATGCTTGAATAGCCACAAGTTGCCAGAGACCCTCTCTCTCGGCGTACACGTGAATTGTACTGTAGTACCCCTCGATTTGATGGCCCTTATAAATCCACTTCGCGGTGTCCAGACTGGTCACTACGGCGGTTTGTCCAAACACGCGCACTTCAACGTTGTCGCGCGTAAGTGACTCGACAGTCAGATCGCCGGACTCAACATCAGAAATGAACTGGTCTCTGCCATCGCCTTGGAAGGGATAGGTGAACGAGCAATCAGCAGCCATGATGCGGGCAAGCGCGCCGGTATCTTTGTGGATCAGCGCGGATACCCACGCGACATTCATTCGTTTAAGCTCGTGTTCGACATCGCCCTTGTTAACCGCCATTACGCTCCTTCGCGGATGGTGGCGGCGACACGCTTGATTCGCTTTTGGGCCGATCTCCGGGAACCAGATTCGGCACGAATAACAATCCGCTTGCCCGCCGTTCAGCGATTCTACTTATGCTGAGCTTGGATTAAAAGCGAAAGAGAGGTGAAGGATAAATTCAGAAGCTACATCGGCCACTTCTGATCGACGAACTGAAGGCACAATCGTTTGAGGCCGTCTTCTCCCATCCATTGGTTGCGCAACAGCGCAAGCCCGCTGAAGCTGAGCTTCGGGCTGGTGACTCTAACAAACTCAAAATGCGCCGGCGGCGATTTTACGCGCACTCGGGCGCCACTCGGGCTGACGTCTTCGGTAAGCGCCGCCTCGCGTGAGATGCGCTTCATAGCTTCGTCGAGGTATTCGACCGCGACTGGCTCCGCTCGCCGCTCGCGGTGTTCTCTACGGCGGTCGGGTCCGGGCCACTTTTGAGTTCGGAATATCGACCACGGCTTGTGCAGGAAATCGGTCGGCGGAGTTGCGCCGATGAACTCGAGCCCAACGACACGCCTGCCTTCTATCAGAGGTTCAACCCGCCGCACGATTGCGTACATATTGTAGCCGGGCTCCGCAAACCCATGACTGCGGAGTTTCGTCGGCAGCGGTAATGTAATGTGCACCACGAGGCCGTGCTTTACTTGCCTGCGAAGCCAAACGGCCACGCCCATGCGGCTCACATTAATTGTCTTGGTTACCTCCTGCCACTTGCCCCCTTCCGAGTCGTAGCCCGCCAGGAGCGCCGGCACTGAAAGCTTGAATCTTTCGCAGCGCCGCCGTTCAAGCGTAGCCGTTTGCTTCGAAGACCTGGTAAACACTGCGCGCAACTCGGGTGCGACCCTTATCTCAGCGCCGGCTGCGGGCCCATGAGTCTTCTCCTGAACCCGATCCTTCTTTTCAGGCTTTTCTGAATTTTGAGGTTTTTGAGGTGCGGCCGGAGTCTCTGATCGATGTCCTTCGGCTGCGTCGCGCAGACGCGTGGTGGATAATCGCGAATTGAGAGCGACATCGTATTGCGTTCTCTTGTTGAGATCAGTCAAGTCCGCGAACGCCTGTGATAATTTCTTGAATGCCTGGTCGACTCTTACAAGCATATCGTCGGGCACTGCGGCTCGGACCTTGTAGTACGAGGGATGAAGGACGGCCACCGACTTTTGATAAGCGGAAATAACTTCGTCCGCCGCGGCCGAGCGTTCCAGTCCCAACGTTTGATAGTGCGTAGTCGCGCCTTCGACCCGCTCCAGCAAGTAATCGATTTCCAGATAGTAAGCGCTGATCAGCTTGCCGGTGTTCAACGGCATCGAACCGGTCTCTGGTGTAATTAGACTGGCGGAGTTTCTCATCACTACTCTGATCGATGAGTTCTTCTCCGGGGGTAGAAGCCAAGATTACTTGGAACGTGAAGCCATTATGAATCGCTTCGTTGATTTGTCAACTGTGTTTTGTCTTGCGCTTCAGAACCTCAGGCAATAGCGGGCTTCGGATTTGATGTTCGCGCAGTTCGGCTTCCGAGCCGTTTCTACCGGAGCGCTTGCGGCTCAATCGCGCTGCGACGACAAGCTGGCGATCAGGGCGGCGGATTCGTCGTAAGCGGCCCTGTAAGTGTAATCGGGCGGGCCGTCGCAAGTGGCCAGGCGGTGCGCTTCCTCGGCGTGATGGCAACCGGCGCGGTCATCGCCGCGGGCCAGCGCGAGGCGGGCGAGTTCCAGGTGGGCGTCCGCGCCTTGCAGGACGTAGCCGCTGCGGTCGGCGATGAGCAGCGCCTCCTCGGCCAGCCGCTGGGCCTCGTCCGCCGCGCCCGTGGCGGCGCGGAGCCGCGCCAGGTCGATAAGGATGTCGGCTTCGAATTCCACCAGGTTGATGCGGCGGGAGCGCTCCAGCGCCTCGTGTAGGTGGCGCTCGGCCGCGTCCGTCTGGCCTGCGACGCGGTGCGCCGCGCCCAGCAGCCAGTGGGCGCGGATGTAGTCGCGCTCGTAGGGATGCGTAGTGCGGGCCGTATCGTCCGCCCGTTCCAGCGCGCGGCGAGCCAAGTTAATTGCAGATTTCAGATTGCGGATTGTGGATCGAGAAGTGGTGCGCCGCAGGAGCAGTTCGCGCATGGCGCGGTAGGCCCAGACGATGGATTGCGACTGCACGATTTCCCGCACCTCGAACATTTTCTGCGCCGTCGCCAGTTCCGTTTCCGACTCGGCATACGCGCCGCGGTAGGCCAGTAGCCGGCCGAATTCCCGGTGCCCAACCGGCTCCCAGAACTCGTCCTTGATCTCCCCGCACAGCGCGATGCTGCGGCGCAGGTTAGCCTCGGCGGCCCGCAGCGCGGCGATGACGAGTTGCTGAGTTGCCACGTTCCCCAAGCCGATCGCGAGGTCCCTCTTGTTACCTAGCTTCTCCAAAAGTACGCATACCTGCTCAAAGACCGGTAAGGCAAGGCGGGGCAGGCCGCTGAGGCTGTAGGAGTTAGCCAACGCGGCAAGCGTCCAGGCTTGGGCGCTTTCGTCTTTCAGACGTGGCGGGCGGTCTTCGCCGTCGGGGAAGACCGCGCGCAGCAGGTCAATGATCAACTGGTAGGCGCCAAGTTGAAAGTAGAGCGAATCGGCAAGGCGGTCGCGGTAAAGCGTGAACGCCTGGTCCAACTGCCCGGCGCGAACGGTGTGGTGATAGAGTTCGATCACCGGTGCGAGGTCTTCCAGGCGCGTCACCTTGTCCGGCTTCGGCACGGCGGCGAAGTAATCGCGCAGCCGAGTGTGAGCAGCGGCGCGGTCGGGTGCGGCCAACCGGTCGTAGGCGTAGCGGCGCACGATGGGGTGCAGGTCGAACCGGCCCTCCCGCACGTCGCGGTGCAGCAGCCCGCGCGCGACCAGATCCCGCAGGTCAGCGTCCAGGTTCAACGCAAAGTCGCCAAGACGCAAAGGCGTAGAGTTTCTCTTTTCCGCTTTCTTTGCGCCCTTGCTTCTTGGCGTCTTTGCGTTGATTTCCGTGTCCGCTAGCGCCTTGAGCGTCTCGTAGCTCACCGGGCTGCGGAAGCAGGCGATGCGGCCCAAGAGCGCCCGCCGCGACGGCGCGAGGCTGTTGTAGGCCGTCTCGAGCACGTGATGCTGCCGCTGTATCAGGTCGCCGCTCACGTCCAGCCGCTTCGCCGCGGCGATGTCGCCGGGCTGCGCAAAATCGCCCACGATCAGGCCGGCCAGCAGGCGCAGGCTCAGCGGATGGTAGCCATATGGCGCACACGCTATTTCAATCTCGGTGTGCGTGCCGCGGATGCCCTGGGCTTGGAAGAACGCGACGGCATCGGCGGGCTGCATCCGGTCGAGCGGCTCCTCGCGGCAGCCGGCCAGCAAGCCGCCGCCTTTGGCCTCGAGCACCCGCGGGCAGAGCCGCGTGGTGAGCAACACCTTCGACCGAAGCTGTGGCTGGAGGGCGACGTTGTACAGGAACAGCTCGGCCAGCGGCGAGATGCAGTCGCGGTCACTAGCTTCGCGTTTCGCCTCGTCCCCCTGATACGCCGCGTCCAACCCGCCGAACGCGCGCAGCACGCGCTCAAAGCCATCGAGCACCAGCAACGTGCCGGGTGCGTGGAGCGCTTGCAGGAGCGCCTTGACCGCGTCCTTGGCGGAGAGCTTCGTCGCGTCGATCCTGCCGCCGCTGAGGTAATCGAGCGTCTCGGCCAGGAAGTGATCGAAGCTGGCGTCTCCCTCATAGAAACTCCACCAGACGACGCGCGGCCAGGCGGTGGGCGGCACGTCGTGGGTGAGCCAGTGCCAGACCAGCGCGCTTTTGCCGAAGCCGCCCAGCGCGCGGATGCTCAACATCGGATGCGCGGCGTCCGCGTCCAGCCAGCGGTCGAGCATTGCCCGCTCGGCGACCCGCCCGGTGAAGTTGGGCGGCATCGGATAGGGATGGGCAAGGAACCACTGGTCGGGCTGCAGTTCCTTCGGCGGCTCCGGCTCCGGCGGCTTGCCCAGCGCGGTGAGAAGCTGACGCCAAGCGAGGTCGTGGTCAGCGCCGTCGGTGAAGTCGATGTGGGTGAGCGCGCCGACGTAAAGCGGCTTCTCGCAGGGCGTCTTCAGCAGCGGGATGATGCGCAGGTCGCGATTGCCGGGGCTGATCGTCTGACCCATTACGAGTTCCAAGTCGCACCACTCGCTCGCGATGTAGTCCGGTGTGAGGACAAGGAGCGATTTGCGGCATTCTTTGACGGCGCGCTCCATTTCCTTGATGCTCGGCGCGCCGCGGGCGAAGTCGCGGAAATCGATAAACGCTTTGAGCCCGGCCTCCTCGATGCGCCTCAGCAGTTCACCGCGCACCCACTCTTTGTCGAGGCTGCTGTATGAGATGAAGACGTCCATTCAGTGTTCCCTTTGAAATGTGTGTGAACTTCCCGTCTGGCGAACGGCTAGACTGCGGACTCCCCGCCCGCCCCAGGATCATCGTGAGATTCAATCAGATATTCTTGACAGCAGATCACGCCCTACCAATCAGGCTGAGGACCAATCCTGTAAAGCGTAGTCAGTTGCAGCGGTCGCTCCAAGAATGCGGCTTGTGAGTAGGCCGAGCACAACGTCGGGCCGTGCAGTATGATAGGGATCCGTGGAGACGACGACCGCCGGACGCCGCTTCAATCCCTGAGCGCCTGGGAAATCAACGGTTACGACATCGCCTGGCTTGACCATTCCGCTTCACCTTAGAGCGACTGATCGGCGTTCGCCAGTACCGCACTTGTTAGATCATTCAGATCTTCGTCGCTCCACGCCTCACTGTAGTCTGTTGACTTAGTGTAGCCATAGCGCTCTTTCAAAAAGAAGATGAAATCCTGCGCTTCGGATAATCTCTCAGGGGGCAAAGCACTAAGGGCGATTACTATCTGTTCGACCTGTCTCTTACTCAGCATCGGTTCTTTCCTTTCTGGCGGCGCCACGGATGAACCGCGCGGCGGGTGAATCTTTCATTGGAAGCGTGAACCTTCTAATGCCGTCATATTTGTACAACGCCGCGGCCACCGCAGGCGCTGTCGGCACAAGCCCGATCTCTCCGACGCCCTTCGCCCCGTAAGGCCCTTGCGGATGTGTGTCTTCGATGAGGATCAACTCAACTTCAGGCATGTGCCGAGCGCGCAGCAAGCCCTGCGAGTTCACGGTCATGTTCTGCGGAATACCGCCTTCGACGCGGAACTCTTCGGTCAGCGCATAACCCAGACCCATGTGAATCGAACCTTCGATCTGACCTTCGAGCAGAGTCGGGTTCATCACCTTTCCTACATCGTGCGCGGCAATCACTTTTTTGATTCGCCCTTCGTCATCCAGGATCACAACCTGGGTCGCGAAGCCGTAAGCGAAATGAGTCTTCGGTTTGTCGACGTTCGCTTCCAGCGAGTGAGTGTCGTCGATCAGCACTTCCCCGTAATAAGTCTTGCCGGCAAGGTCTTTCAACGTTTTCCTGGCATCGAGATCCGCTCTGAGTTTTCGCGCCGCGTCCTGGACCCCGAGACAACCGAGAAACGTCCCTCGCGATCCGGTAGTCTGCCCACAGTCGAGTTCGTACTTTGTATCGGCAGTCACAAAACTGAAAACGCCCGGAGCGAGCGCCGTTTCTTCACAAGCCGTTTGCTGCAGCACGGTGAACAGCCCCTGACCCATCTCGGTGTATCCTGTGTATATGCCGACCGTTTCATCGTCGTGAACCTCGAGCATCGCCCTGCCATATTCCGGCATGCCGTTTCCAATGCCGACGTTCTTGATGCCGCAGGCGATGCCCGCGTACTTTGCAGTCTTATAAATGTCCTTCACCGCTTCGAGCGTCTTCTTCAAGCCCACGCTCGACTCAAACTGCTGTCCGGTAGCGAAGATGGAGCCCACGTCGACCGCATTGAGATAACGCATCTCCCATCCGTCGATGCCGACTTTTTCCGCGAGTATGTCGACCATCGAGTCGATTGCAAATGCGGCTTGATTGGCGCCGAAGCCGCGCATCGCCCCGCACGGCGGATTGTTGGTGTACACCGCAAGCGACACGACGTGGACGTTATCGACTTTGTACGGGCCGCAGCAATGACCGGCGGAACGCTCGAGGACCTTCGACCCGACAGAAGCGTAAGCACCTTTATCCCCGATCATGTCAGCCTTGACCGCGGTGAGCCGGCCCTCCGAGTCGCAGCCAACCGTGTAGGTCATCTTTATCGGATGCCGCTTGGGATGAAGCCGCAGGCTTTCCTCGCGGCTCAGCACCAGCTTCACCGGGCTGCCGCTCACCTTCGCAAGCAATGCTGTCTGGGCTTGAACACTCATGTCCTCCTTGCCGCCAAACGCGCCGCCGTTCGTGACCAGCATGACGAAAACCTTCTCCTGAGGCATCCCGAGAAACGATGCGACCTGCCGCCGGTCGTCGAACACTCCCTGGCCCTGGGTGTACACTCGCAGCCCATCGTTCTCAGGCATCGCAATACACGCCTCGGGCTCGAGGTACATATGCTCGATGAATTGAGTCTGAAACGTGTGCGTGGCGACGTGAGCCGAATTCTTCAACGCCTCGTCTACGTCTCCACGTTTGATCTCGGACCTGCTGAGCAGGTTGCCTTTTGGGTGAAGCCGCGGTGCATCCGTTCGAAGCCCGTCTTCGGGATTCGTGACCGGCTCGCGCACCTCATAATCGATATCTATTGCCTGAGCGGCGCGCCGCGCCGTTCTGCGATCGATCGCCGCGACGGCAGCTATCACATCGCCGACGTAGCGGGTTTCTTCGCCTTCCGCGACGAACATCGGCCAGTCGTTGTAGATCAGCCCCTGATGACGCTGACCCGGCGTGTCGGCTGCGGTGACTATCATTACAACGCCGGGGATCTCTTTCGCCTTTGCGGTGTTGATGCTTTTTACAACAGCGCGTGGATGCTCAGACAAAAGCACCGCACCGTGAAGCATGCCCGGAAAACTCATGTCGTCGATGTAAGGTCTGTCGCCCAGCGCCAGCTCGCGCGATTCATATCGAGGCAAACGCGAACCTATCCTTCCTGAGTGATCGTCTGAATGTCCGTTCGCACCTAGCGATACTTCTCCACGCAGCGCTTTGCCGGCTAACTTTATCGAATCGACGATCTTGACGTAGCCGGTGCACCGGCAGTGATGCATGCTCAGGATTCGATTGATCTGATCGTCCGACGGATCCGGACTCTTATCGAGCAGGTTCTTGGCCCGAGCGATGATTCCGGGAGTGCAAAACCCGCATTGCAACCCGCCGGCTTCGATAAAGCTGTCGGCGAAAGTCTCGCGCTCGAGCTCGCTGAAACCTTCGAGGGTCAGCACTGATTTCCCGGCGACGCTCTTTGCCGGCACCGCGCAGGAGACCACCGCCCGGCCGTCGATGATCACCGTGCAGCAACCGCACTGGCCCTGCGGGCTGCAGCCGTCCTTCGGCGAGATGACGCCGCAATGGTCTCGCAGCGCTTCGAGAAGGGAAATCCCGTCCTCGATCTCGACCGCGCGAGCAGCTGAATTCAATGTGAACTCTACACGATCACCCATTTCCTCTTACCTCTTGCGGTTCGCGGGTTTCGAAGACTCTTCGTTAGTTATGTGAGCCGCGACATTTTAACACGATCGGACCAGAGTCTGGCGGAAGAATCCGTGAGCGCACATCGCGGCGTCAAGATCAAACTTCGAAGTCAAAAGATCGTTGTGTTCGGATGGTAGGTTTTCCAATCAAACCAGTAGTCGCTGAAGGTGGGGATCTTTCGCAGTCGCTTTCCGGTCAGGGATCCGTTGGTCGCCCTACCGGTGAAGTCCCATTCGCTCCCTGTCTCGGCGTCCACCAAGAGTACGGGTGAAGTATCCGGCTTAGCGAAGAACTCGACCGCGCGGCCGTCGATCGATCGGTCGAAGACGCGAAAAGACTGTTTTCGTTCATCCGTAATGAGCAATACCGGCTTTCCCCCAACCTCGTCGAGAATCACCAGGTGCTCTTGAAGCTTCGTGAATGGATAGGCCTTCGACTCCGCGCCCACTGCGACTCCGATTACCAGGATCCGCGGCGAAAGCGCTTCTTCTGAGCTGACGGACGACGGTACCGGCAGCTTCAAATAGCGCTCTTCCCAATCCGCCGGCTCATACTTGTTTGCTTCGCGCTCATCGGGCTTGAGCACGCGACCCATGGGCTGCTCGTCTTTCCACAAAGAGAAGGCAATCTCATCGTGAACAACCTGGGTCAAACGACGCCCCTTGAGCGGGCCGAGTATGGCCTCGCCTGTGACCTGCTGCCACCATGACCCGGTCTCCTCGTCTCGCATTATGAAATTTTGATTGTTGATACCGGCCAGGTGAAAGTGAAGCGTTCTGTCATCAACCGTCGTCTCCCACACCAGACCGGTGTGGCAGAGCGTTCAGTAAGTCGCAACTAACGGGACACCTCCGACCGTGTCCTGCACCACGTGATGGTAGCCCATTTGCCGAATCGGAAAAGCCGCGGCGTCGCCGTTGATATCGACTGAAAGGACTTTGTCGGCGCCGGAGACAAAACTCGCGTCGCCCGCCCTGACAAAGGAGGCGTTCGGAAGCGGATTGAACATCCACTCGAAATGATTTTGCCGTGCGAACCAGGTAGCCGTCAGCGCAAGGGCCAGACAAAGCATCAATGCGGGCAGCTTCACCCATAGTCGCCGTCTTCCACGAACCAGAAAGGACCCAAGCGTGAGGACCAGCACCGTTCCGATCATCGTTGCAATTGGGGCCCAGCTCCGCAGGGCATAAGAGAGCGCGATTCCGCGGGGTGATTGTGACTTGAAGGGTTGAATGATCAGAGCGGGAATCATTACGATCGCCAGCGTGGAGGCAACGACGACTAACAGAAGCATCCAGCCTGCTGCACGCTTGCCGCGTCTTTGTGGAGCATTCGATTGGAGCTTCGGCTCGCTCATGGGTTTACGGATTTGGGGTGCACTCTGACAAGACTCCTTCGAGGAAAGATAAACAAGTTACCGGTGTAATTAATACTCCCATTGCTCGGGTAAGGCCTGCGGACCGGGTTGAATCCCGGCGATATCCGGATCTACACCTTCATCTCCAAACTCGCCTCCGGCTCTACGCTCTTTTGGTTCCGCGCGGCGCGCTTGTTTATCTTTTTGTTTCTGTTGACGAGCTTTTTCTTTCTCGCGCTTCTGAAAGGTTGGTCTGGATTTCTTGGGCATACATTCTCCTTAGTCTACCATCTTGCTCGTGTGCCGATTTCTTCCGCGGTAAACCGGAAGGCGACGCTTACTCATCCTGGAAGTCGTCGTCCACGCGGCTGGCGAAATTATCGCTGGAGAGATCGTCATCGACAGTTTCGTCGTCGGCATCGCCAAAGAATCGGCCTCCTGGCTTTTCACGAATGGGTTGCTTTGGGACGCGCTCGCCCTTGCCGCCGCGCCCACCGGGCTTACGGCGTCCTCGCGGAGTCGCATCAGGGCCGAAGTTTCGGGCAGGCCGCTCTCCGGGTGCGGGAGGTTCCGCGAATGGCTCTCTTGGCGCGAACGATCTCGGCGCAGAAGATGACTGCGGGCGGTCTTCGCGTTCGCGAGCTTCATTTACTGCAAGCGGCCTTCCCATGAAAAGCTGGTTGTTGAACCGTCGTATGGCATCTTCGGCGTGCGCGCGATCACTGAATTCAACAAACGCAAACCCACGCGGCTTGCCGGTCTCACGATCCAGAGGTAGGTAGATATAGGAGAGCGGACCAACTAATGAAAAGTGCTCGCGCAACGCAGCCTCGGTCGCACTATAGGGCAGATTACCGACAAACAGACGAACAGCCATAGTTATTTATCGACGACTCAAAAACAAAACAGGCGCTCACTTTTGGCGCGTTTCATTTCAGCGGGCAACAAACCAAAACATGAAGCGCGGCGCAAACGCCCGCTCTTAAGGTGATGAAGGAGCCACGGCGAAGTGAATCGCCGTGGCAATCACCGCAGGACTCAGTAGCGGTTCCCGTAGCCGCCGCCGCCGCGTCCACCGCCACCACCGCCGCGTCCGCCGCCACCACCACCGCGTCCACCGCCGTAGCCGCCGCGTCCGCCGCCGCCCGATCGCTCCTCGCGCGGGCGAGCTTCGTTGACCGTTAGCGCCCGACCATTAAGCTCGGTTCCGTTGAACTGCGCAATCGCCTTCTCAGCGTCTTCGTTGCCCATCTCCACAAAGCCGAAGCCCTTCGACCGTCCGGTGTCGCGGTCGGTAATGATGTTAGCCGACTCGACCTGTCCAACCGCCTCGAATAGGTTAGTCAGATCCGTCTCCGTCGTCTGATACGACAGATTACCTACGTACAATCTTTTGCCCATGGTATCTCCTGGTGCTGGCTAAGAGGAACTTCCAAGACCTTGCGAGAAGAGGGTGAACAGCAGGATCAAACGCTCTCCGGGCCAAGACAAGACGCTCCCGAATCAAACCAAATAGCAACGCTCGGGTTGCCACAGAACGGGTTCAGTTTAGCAGCATCGCGTCAAACGCGTCCAGCAGTCGATTTGATTGGATTCTTCGTCTAGATTCTCGGCAAGTCCGATGCACTGGAATTGCGCTGTTGGTCCACCCGTGAACTGTGCCGGCTTAGTAAATCCTCTCCCAAGCCTGATCAGTCAGTAACTCCTCTTCGAGGTACTCCCCGAATGATCCGGTAACTCGCGGCCAGATGGCAACGTTCCTCGTGAGAGCTTTCAATCTGTAATTGGAAGGAGCGCATGGGAGCGCAGGCATCCTTGCCTGCAGGTCTCGGTGGATGCCGCTTTCATTCCAAGACCAGCAGGCAAGGATGCCTGCGCTCCCAGACTTTAAGGCTGGCCCTTCGATTTCAGGTGAACATCAAACCAACCGAGAACGGTGTTGTACCAAAGCTCCGAGTTCTGAGGCTTCAACACCCAGTGGCCCTCGTCCGGATACACAAGCAACTTCGAGTCGACACCCTGCCGCTGAAGCGCGGTGAATAACTGGAGCCCTTCGCCAATTGGAACTCGGTAATCCAGTTCACCGTGAACCACCAGCAGCGGAGTCTTGAAGTCCTTCACAAACATATGCGGAGACCACCTGGCGTACATCTCGGGGTTAGTCCACGGCGTGCCCTTGAATTCCCATTCCGGAAACCACAGCTCCTCGGTCGCCCCATACATGCTGGAAAGATTGTAGACCCCGTCGTGCGACACCAGGGCGCCGAACTTCACTCGCGGATCGTTATTATGCCCCTCGATCCAATTCACCATGTATCCGCCGTAGCTCCCGCCCGCCGCGCCGATCCGGTCGCGGTCGATGTACGGCATTGAAGTCACATACGCAATGCCGTTCAAGATATCGGTGTAGACCTTGCCTCCCCAGTCACCTGAAATCTCGTCAACGAACTTCTGCCCGTATCCGAATGAGCCTCGCGGATTTGGCATGAACACCACATAACCGGCAGCCGCAAAAAGCTGCGGGTTCCACCGATAGCTCCACGCATCATTCCATGCGCCCTGCGGTCCGCCGTGGATCAGGACAATCAACGGCCACTTTTTTGTTGAGGTAAAGTTCGCGGGTTTTACTACATATCCGTAAACCTTAGCGCCGGCCGCGCCCTCCCACGAAACTTCTTCAGCCGGTTTCATCCCGAACTCCGCCAGCAGCGCCTCGTTCGTCTTTGTGAGCCTGGTAACGTTAGCGCTGGTCGCTTCCGCCCTGAAAATCTCGATTGGCTGCGTGAGGCTCTGGCGAGTGAACACGAAGCTCTTGCCATCCGGGGTCTGTTGCACGTCGTCGTTGAACCCGTCGTTGATCACCTTCTTGATCGCTCCGCCGCCCAGGGGTAACTCGTAAATCGGTTGATGCCCGCGATCGAGCGCCGAAAAATAAATCTTCCGCCCATCGGCGGAGAACGTAAACGACTCGACCGAAGAATCAAACTGTTCCGTAACCGAATGGCTTTGACCGGTCTTCCGATCATGGAGCATCAGCCGCCAGCGATCGCTCTCGAAGCTCGGTCTGCTTTGCGCCCGGTAAGCAATGTAACGACCGTCCGCCGAATACGCGGGCGAGAGGTCATTTGCAGGGTTTTCGCCGGTGATGCGCCGGGTCTCGCCGCCGGCCACCGGCACGGTGAAGATGTCGCTGTTGGTAGATCTCGCTTCATCCTTGTCAGTGTTCCGCGCGAATGCGAGTTCTTTCGAGTCTGGCGAGAATGCGTAATCCGCCGGGCCTCCCAGGCTGAACGGCGGCGCGTCATAGTCGCCGGGCGTCAGGTCTCGCGCCTCACCGTTTTCAGTTGAAGCCGCGAAGATGTGCGTTCGTTTGCCTTCCTTGTACGTCATCCAGTGACGGTACAACAGGCGGTCGGCGATCTTTGCCCTGACTTTGCTCTGCGCGATTTGTTCGGCCCGCTGTTTGTTGCAATCGTCGTTGCTGCAATCGGGATAGACTTCCGAGGCGAACGCAATCCATTTACCATCCGGCGACCAGACTGGCCCGTCGGCCCCAGTCGAAATGTTAGTAACTTTCTTAACCGAGCCGGTTGCCCCTTCCGAAACCTCGACGCTCCAGATCTGCGGCTCACCGTCGCGAGCCGATACAAACGCCAGATGTTTCCCGTCAGGTGACCAGCGAGGCGAGGATGAGGACTGCTTCTCGTTGGTAAGCTGGCGCGGCTCTCCGCCATCGATAGAGATCAGATAGATTTGGTTGATGCGTTTGTTCGCAGCTTTATCTGTATCCGCGATCGTGTAGGCGATCCAATGACCGTCGGGCGAAACCTGCGGATCGGAAACGCGACGGACTTTCAGCAGATCATCGATCATTATTGGACGCGCCGGTTGCTGTTCCTTTACCTTTGCGGCTGACGCTAAGGCGAGTATGAGAATAGTCAATAACGCTGCAGAGCGTTTCATAAATCCTCCTTCAAATTGCGCTGCTTTGAGATGAGATCTTCGGAAGAAGCAAACGCGACCCAGCTTGTGACGAATTCGGTTGAACAAGCAAATTTATAGGCTAATCGAGGACAATTCCGAAGTCAAACGGAAGGTGCGTGACGCGTGATTCGTGACGCGTGATTCGTGACGCGTGATTCGTGAAACTGTTCTGTAAGACCTCTGGGAACAATGATAGGTCATCCCTCGCACTGCATCACGTTTACGGCATCAGTCTCTTCTCACAGGCGCAGGCGAGTCGTGATGTCCGAGAATTCGTAATGATGAATGGTGCTCCGGGCAGAACCCCGCTTGTGCTTTATCTGAAAAGACACAACGGTCCGCCCATCGATCTTCACCCCAAACTCTGACGCAATAGGGTGGCCGCCGCGCGGCCGCGAAGGCAGAAACGAAACCCGATCGGCAGTGAGCCGGTCGATATCGACCTCGTCGAGAAGCGACTCCCACTTCACTCCGCCGGTTGAACGATCAAAGATGATTACTCGGCTTCGGTCCTTGCCGCTCTTGAACAAAACCAGTTGGCGCAACAGAAACTTGAGCGCTCCAAGATCGGTGACTCGCGCCCGGCTGAAGTCGTCAGGCTTGCAGTCAGCGAGCCCGAGTTTCCTGATCAGAACTCCGGCCACGAGCCGCGCAACATTCAAGTAGTTGGACTTCAGATCGGTCATCGAGGAGAAGCCCAGATCGGCGATCATCTTATCCAACTCGTCTCGCGAGACCTTGAAGTACCGTTCGGCCCACTTCTCTTCGATAAGCGGCGTCTGCCCTTCGGCAACCGCAACCTTGTTGGACTTGTCGGTTTTCACTGATACAGGCAAGTCGGCGCGGCCGCGAAACTCGAGCCGCAGATCGGCGGCCTTTGCATCGGCATACTCGAGAGCAGTATGGCGAACGCCCGTCAGCGGCGCCCCGCCGGCTTGCTTGAGAAGCTGCGCCGCGCCGAGCCTGGCAGCGGCTTCGATGTTAGCAACCTCACGTTGAAAGATCGCGCGGCTCGGATGAGAAGCCGGGAGCCGGTTGATCGCGTCGAGCATCTTCGACCTGCTGCGTGTCCCATCGAACGGCTGCTGTTTGATGTGAGAGAGCGAAATCAGCTCATTGGCGAGCATAACCTCCGCGTAGGTTCCGAGCCCGTCGTGAAAGTGGCCTTCGATGATATCGAAGTCCGTTGTGGACAAGCCGGGCTGTTGTGCCCTGACAGTAAAGCTGAAGAATTGAGCACTCGAAAGAAAAAAGAGCGCCCCGGCGATGAGGACTGAAACAGATGAGAGGATGGAGTTCGCGGAGAGCCTCAGCGATCTATCTCTTTGCATTAGATTAGACACAAAGGCCGGGCTAGTAGAAATGTAGGGCGGCCTCCGTGGCCGCCCCTCTCAGCTAGCCAGGCGCTTCACTTCGGCAAGGAGGGGCGGCAACGGAGGGCCGCCCGTACAGGTCCCTGGCGCGGTTGGCAGTTACTTGCCTGCTTCCGCTCCCCTCAAATACTTATCAAGAAAATCAAGCACGGCCTTGTAGCCGCGCATCTCATTCGCCTTCTTTGTAAAGCCGTGCCCTTCATTGTCGAACACAACGTAGTCGACGATGCCGCCTTTCTTTTTCACCGCATCGACGATCTCGTCCGACTCGGGTTTGATGACTCGAGGATCGTTCTTACCCTGCAGCACGAGCAAGGGTTTGGTGATCTTATCCGTGTGAAACAGCGGCGAGATTGCTTTCAGGTTTTCTTTGTCAGTCGCAGGGTCGCCGATCTCTTTGTACAGCGCTTTGCGGAATGACTCCCAGTAGGGCGGAATCGATTCCAGCGTTCTGAGCCAGTTCGACACTCCGAAAAGATCAACGCCGACCGCGAACTCGTCGGGCTTGAAGGCAAGCGCCGCAAGAACCATGTAACCGCCATAACTCCCGCCGATAATTCCAATCCTGGACGTGTCGACATAGCCGAGCGATGCGAGATATTTCTTCGCCTCGACGCAATCCCACAGCGGCTCGCGCCCATGCTTCAAATCATCGGCTGCAAAAAACGTCTTGCCGTATCCGGAGCTGCCGCGATTGTTGACGCCGAGCACTACGTATCCGTGATTGACCAGATACTGAATCACTCCGCTGTAGCCCGTCCGCGTCTGGCCGCCCGGCCCGCCGTGCACCCAGACGAGCGCCGGAGCCTTCGCGCTCGCCGACGCCTGTTGCGGCTTATAGAGAATTGAAGGAACCTGCATGCCGTCGAACGACTTGTAGCGAATGACCTGCGACTCGACCAGGTCGGCAGGAGCGATTTCAGGGTTTAGGCTGGTGGTCAGCTTCTTCGCCTGTTTGGTTGCGAAGTCATAAACGTACAAATCGCTCGGCGAGCGATCGCCGTTGAAGTAGAACGCCATGAGCCGCTCACTCTTCGAGATATTGACTGCCGTAATCTCACCTTCAGGAAACGTCGGCAGCGACAACGTCTTTCCTGACGCCCGCTCGTAGATCTTAATCCTGGTGCGGGCGTCTTCGTTGATTCCGACTACTCGATACTTTCCATTGTGAGAGAAACTGCTGAACACGATGTCCCAGTTAGTCCTTTCGACGTGTTCGATCTTCCCGGTCGCCAGTTCGTATCGCGCGAGATAGGAAAACTCGCTGCCGCTGTCGGTGTTGTAAAGGAGATAACGAGACTGTGGATCGAACGACGACGGAGCGGAATTCACTTCGCCTTTGTGCGGCGTGATGAGCTTCATCTCCTTCGTAGCCGAGTTGTAGAGGTAAACGTCTCCATCGGCGGTCGTGTTGGCCTTGCTGAACGCGATGTATTTTTCGTCGTTTGAGATGTCGCCGAACTGATAGCCCGTTGAGTCCTGATAGAGCAGGGTCCGTTCAAAACTGCCGGCATTCATCTTGAAGATGTCGAAGAAGCGCGCATCGCGCTCGTTGGTCATAAAGTAAAACGCCTTGCCGTCCTGGCTCCAACCCAGAAACTGGGCCTTGAGCTTATCGCCAGGCGTCAGGTCGCGCTCCTTGCCGTCGGCGTCCAGAAGATAAATGTGGTTGTTCTCGTTGCCGCCCTGATCGTGCGTAAAGAGCACTCGCGAATCAGCCGGGAAATATGAAATCGCGAAGGTGCTCTCGGTTGTGGAATGAGTCAGTTGCTTCGGTTCGCCGCCGCTCACCGGAATCGAGTACACATTGAAGATGCCCGTCTTGTTGCTCGAAAACAGGATCGACTTGTCGTCAGACGAAAATGAGCTTCCGGTGATTTTTGTCGTGTCCAGGAATTGCTCGATCGAGTATTGTTTGACCTCTCGAGGCGCGCCGGATTTTTCATGTTTTGCTTTGTGTCCTTGCGCCAGCGCTACCGTCGGCACAAGGATGATTAGAAGCAGGCAGAAGACTATCAGGGTCGGTCTCGCTCTTAGATCAGTTCGAAACATCGTTTTCATTTCTTTCCTCCGAAAAGTCCGACAAACTTCAGTTTGTCGAGGTTGTTAATATCAGGTTCTTAGAATTCAAACGACAAACTGAAGTTTGTCGGACCTAAGCGATCGAAAAGTCAATCAAGTGCCGGACGCGATCGACTCTATTGACCAGCACTCGCACTTCGTCACCTAAACGATAAACGCGCCTCGTTCGTTCGCTCACAAGCCGGTGCTTCCGCTCTTGATACTCATAAACGTCGCCGAGGGCCGATATATGAACAAGGCCTTCGATAAAGACCTCGTTCAACTCGACATAGAAGCCATAATCTTTTACCCCGGTAATGATGCCGTCAAACTCATCGCCGACACGATCAGCCATGAATTCCGCCTTGCGCCAATCCATCAACTCACGTTCGGCGTCCGCGGCCGTGCGCTCGCGTTCGCTCGAGTGATCGCCGATTACTTCAAGCGCCGAACGAAGCTCGACCTCCCGCTCCTCGTCGAGCAACCGCGTACCAGGCGATGACAGGCGCTTAATCGCGTGCTTCGAGCCCGGATCAATCCCGCCAACTTCAGCTTGCCTCCGATGGTCTATTACTTCGCGAAGAATTCGATGAACGATCAAATCGGGATAGCGGCGAATCGGCGACGTGAAATGAGTGTACGTTTTCATCGCGAGCCCGTAATGCCCCGCGTTCTGAGGCGTGTACCGCGCGCGCTGCATCGATCGAAGCATCAGGTAAGACAGCAGACGCTCTTCGGGGCGACCGCGAATCTCGCGGGCCAACTGCTGCAAACCTCGCTGCGGCACCGGCCCGTGCATCGAGAACTTGTGTCCGAAGGATGCCGCAATCTCGGCAAACTCTTCGACCTTTTCAATATTAGGCTCTTCGTGAATTCGATACAGCGAGGGGACGTTCAACGCTTCAAGGTGCTTCGCTACGGTCTCGTTGGCCAGGAGCATGAATTCTTCGATAAGCCGGTGAGCAATGTTGCGCTCGGATCGCGCGATGCCGCCGATCTGTCCTTCATCGTTGAACCACAGTTCGGCTTCAGGCAAATCAAAATCAATGGCGCCACGCTCTTCACGCCGCTTGATCAGCACCGTTGCAAGCGCGTGCATCTCGAGCAGCATGTCTTTGACATGCGAATAGGCTTGTGATGTTTCACCTTCCGGATCAGTGATGATCTCGTTGACCGCGGTGTAGGTCATTCGCTCGCTGCTGTGAATGACGGAAGGTGTTAGCCGGTAATCGGCGACGCGGCCGTTCGAGTGAAGCTCGATCAGCGCTGACATCGTGAGCCGGTCCACCTGTGGCTTGAGAGAGCAAATGTCAGTCGAGAGCCGCTCGGGCAGCATTGGAATGGCGCGCTCGGGAAAATATACCGACGTGCCGCGCTCGAAGGCTGTTTCATCGAGCACGCTTCCCTCGCGAACGTAGTAGCTGACGTCCGCGATATGGACGCCCAGACGCAAGCGGCCATTCTCCAGCCGCTCGAGCGAGACGGCATCGTCAAAGTCGCGCGCGGTCTCTCCATCGATTGTAATGGTCGTCACTTCGCGCAGATCCATTCTATCGACTAAGTCCTGTCCAGTGAGCCGGACCGGCGCCTGTTCAGCTTCGGCAAGCGCGGCTTCCGAAAAAACATGCGGAAGGCGATGTTTTCTAATGATTATTTCGATGTCAATCCCAGGCTCTTCGGGACGGCCGAGCACTTCGATCACGCGGCCCTGGGGAGGCCGTCCTGCAATCGGCGGTCTCGTGATCTCCACGTTGACCACGTCGCCGTCGTTCGCGTTCAGCGTCTCAGATCGCGCAATGCTTATCTCGTAGAGGAATTTCTCATCGATCGGCGAGACGACGTTCTCAGTTTTTAGTTTTATGAATTTGCCTATGATCGTTTTGTTTGCGCGATGCAAAACTGCCTCGACTCTGCCTTCGCGGCCACGCTTGTCCATGCCAGTTACGCGAGCGATCACCGTGTCGCCGTTTAACGCCGAACCCATCGCTCGAGTGTTTATGAAGAGGTCCCCCTTCACTCGCTCGGTTGGGTCGTCGGGCACGACGAACGCGTGG
>Ga0137359_10000011_pt1 | contig 157568 bp, 125 predicted proteins | sample Mad1_40_16metaG_FD_108281 | JGI IMG/M metagenome (GOLD analysis project Ga0137359, IMG submission 108281) | Vadose zone soil microbial communities from Angelo Coast Range Reserve, California, USA - Mad1_40_16 metaG | ecosystem: Environmental > Terrestrial > Soil > Vadose zone | place: USA... | reverse complement strand
TTCCCATCCCCTGATCGAAAATGGTTATCTCACCCGTCCCTGTTTTCGTTTCGCCTCCCGTAAACGCCTTCATGAGCGGCCCGGCGGCCCGGCCAGAGCAGGCTCCCGTCGCCGGGTCAACGTCGTCGGGATGACATGCTTCGCGATGGAATTTCAGCAAACGAGGGTTCGTCCACGTCGCTTCATCCGGGAGCGCAGCTAGCGCGTTCTCAACTGGGTCCCAGGCAGTTGCGGAGGGATCCCACTGCACGCCCCCCGGAGGATTCTCGAACAGCACGTTGTAGCGGAATTCGATTTCCGTCTGGCGCTGCCGCCGCTTGCAGGTGTCGCCGAGCCATTTGATGAATTCGGCGTTGGCAAAACCGCGTTTCGGTCTCTGCGTCCAGTTTTTTTTCAGCTCCGCTGCTTCCGCATCCAATTCATCTTGTTCATGGTGCGCGATTTCCGCCTGGTGGGAAGCGTTGGAACCTGCTGCACCGGACGTTACGCAGGATTTCGCGGCGGATAACCATTGATCGGCCAACTGTGCTGCTTTGTTGTTGGTTGCTGGTGGCGCGGATTTGGCAAGCCGACCACACAAAGGAGCCATGCAGTTGCCGGGATTGGCACCGCGAGAAGGTGCAGGAGATTGTTGCGTGGGAAGCGGTTGCCGACGCAGCGAAATTGAATGTGCGCCCGAAACGCGACTTGCACCAGCAGCTTCCAGAACCGACTGCGACGCGGCGTCGGCTTCTCGCTCAAACGGATCCCACGTCGGACCAATCAGCAAATTGCCGTTTGGCGCTGCTCTCCGTTGTTGCAGGGTGTGAGTCAATTCGTGGGCCAGCAGCTTTCGTCCAGCAGGAGACTCCGGCTGGAATTGTCCCGATGCAAAAACCACGTGAGGGCCAACGGCGTACGCTAAGGCGTTGACTGCTTTGGCCGACTTTGCGGCCATTGAATCCGAATGGACGCGAACGTGAGAGAAATCCTGGCTAAAGCGTGGTTCGAAGTAGGTGCGGGTGGCGTCGTCGAGCGGGTGGCCCGGCGATCGCAGCACGTCGTGCACGATGGACGGAACCTGATTCGAAGACGGGTTGTTCACGCCAATGGCCTTCTTTGCGGAGCGCTGCAGCAACGGATCACCACTGCTCTTTTGATCCGACTTTTTCTTCTTGCATTCTTCACACTCGCCGCTGCCGGTGTGCTGCCCGCAGTCACACTTGCGCTGCAGCGTCGGCCGGACCGAGGAGGCCTGCGTTCCTCGCGCAACTAAAATCGACCTGGCCTCGCCCGTCATTTCTTTCCTTCTCCGTTAGGTGCCTTAACCTTGCAGATGTGACCTTTCACGGGACAAAGCTTGAGACCTTCGGGGATCTTCACGTTCAGTTCTAGTTCGCCCGTAGACTTGTTGCATACGTGCCAGCGTCCGAAATCCATGGCGGACACAACGCCCAGGATGATTGCCGAATCGCAGTTGCCGGAGGGATACCGCTTCCGCAAGGAGTCGATGATTCCCTGGCGTACCCGCTTGAAAGCATCTTCCGTCACGAAATTGCGAATCATGTTACGCAGACGGTGGATTTGTCTTTGCGTGCCTTCCGGAACCAGGTATGCATCCCCTTCGGCGAGCCGCGCTTTGATCAGTTCCTCCGCTATCACCAGAATTTCCTCCGCGTGATACTGCTCGCGCCCCGCAGTAGACGGGCTGTCACCACGCTGCAAATCGCCGACGCCGATCTTCGGGGCGTCCTTGATCGTCATGTGGCGCTTTTCATGCGCGAGCGTCGTCAAGATCTTTTCCAGTGAATCTTTCTGATACTCCGGAATGTCCGAAGGTTTCTGTGAGTCCTCCATCCGCCCGGCAACGGCATTGCTAAAGCCGATCGTCTTCTTGCTCTTGTCACTGAAGGCTTCAAAAGAACTGGTTGGATCGACCTCGAGATGGATTTTGTCGCACTTCAGAAACTTGAACTTGCTGAGGTCCACGCCACCTTCCGGTGACATTACCGAGCCGAATTGCTCCACAAATCCGCTCTGCGCGCTTTCGCTCAGGTTCGGAATCTTCTTGACCACGTTCGGCACGTCTTTCACGAAAGCCTTGACCTTGTCGGTGATGTCCTCGCTGCCTTCGCATTCGTCGCTCACGTCCGCTCCCACCTTCACTTCATCGCGATGGAGCGATTGTGGTGCGGCAGCACCGCCTTGCTGAAGAACGTGCGTTAGTTCATGTGCCAGCAATCGGTTGCCCGCGGCGCTTCCCGGATTGAATTGTCCTCGTGCAAAGACAATGTCCGAGCCAACGGTGTACGCTCGCGCGTTTACGCGCCGCGCCGACTCCGCCGCCTTCGCATCGGTGTGCACTCGGACCCCACTAAAGTCATGCATCCCCTTTAGTGGGACGCCCCTCGCACCAGACGCAATTCGTTCGGCCCATGCGTCCGCTTCTCTTTCGTAGAAAGTGTTTGCAGGTGCTATGCTCAGCGCTCTGCCACTGCCCTTCGAACTCATCCGCACTGGAGTTGCGTGGAACGAATTACCGAAGCGCGGTTCGAAATACGCTCGCGTTGCCGCATCCAGCGGCTGACCTGGCGAGCGCAACACTTCGTGCACGATCGGCGGAACGCCATGGACCGCAGTTCGATTCAAGGCGGAACGCTGCAGCAGCGGATCGCCACTGCTCTTCTGATCCGATTTTTTCTTTCTGCATTCCTCGCATTTGCCCCCGCCGGTGTGCTGCCCGCAATCGCATTTGCGCTGCAGCACCCCGCCGCGAACAGCTGAAAGGAGCGGCACAAATGCACCGGCGCTCGCTTTGCTTGTCGCGGACGTGAGTGCTCGTGTCACTTGCCAAGTCCTCCATGAATCGCTCGCGCGACGGCTCGGCCGGACTGCGCGGCCGACGGCTTCTCAGGCAGCGACACGTGGGCAGGGCGCAGCGCGTCCACGCTTCCACCCGCCCGCCATTCCTCCGACAAGCCGCCCACGCGCAACCGGTGCGCCAGCTCCGTTCGCAGCGCCGATTCAAAATGCGCAGCATCCCTGGCGGAATAATCGAATCCGTCCAGCACCAGCCGATCGACGTGGATGCGCAGCGTCATGCGGTTGCCTTCATCGCCGTAACGCTTGCAGGAGCCGCCGCCGGCAAACGGAAATCCGCCTCATTCACCGGCCGCTCCAGTTTGTGAAATTCCTTGCGCGCACAATCCAGCACATGTCGCATGCCCACCGCCATGCCTTCGCTGGCGGCCTGGAAGGCGGAGTTGACGGCAATCGAACGAATGCTTCCACCCGTCAACGGGAGCTTCGCCAACCGCGAGTAGTCCAATACCTCGACTGGTGCCGCCGTCGGAAACACCTTTCTCCATATGGCTTCGCGCTGTGCCGGCGCTGGAAATGCGAATTGAACGATGAAACGCAACCGCCGCAGGAACGCCGAATCCAGCGCACTCCTCATGTTGGTCGCCAGAATCGCTAGCCCGCGATAACTCTCCATGCGCTGCAACAAATAGTTCACTTCAATGTTTGCGTAGCGATCGTGACTGTCTTTCACCTCGCTGCGCTTGCCGAAAAGCGCGTCCGCTTCGTCGAAAAACAGAATCGCACCACCGTCTTCCGCCGCGTCGAACAGCTTGCGCAGATTCTTTTCTGTCTCGCCGATGTACTTGCTCACAACCGCCGATAGATCGATGCGGCACAGATGCAGCCGCAAGTCGTTCGCGAGTACTTCCGCCGCCATCGTTTTTCCCGTCCCGCTCTCTCCTGCAAACAGGGCGGAAATGCCGAATCCGCGATTCATTTGTTCGCGGAAGCCCCAGTCCTGGTAGACCGTGCTGCGGTGCCCAACTTGCGCTGCGATTTGCTTTAGCAGCGACCGCTCGTTTTCCGGTAGAACGATGTCGTCCCACGAAGCACGCGGATCAAGCGATTGCGCCAGATTCTCCAGTCCTGGCTTGGTGTAACGCACGCACGCGTCCCACGCTTGTTTCTTCAAATCTTCCGCATCGTCCTTCGCGTCTTGCAGAACGCCGCGCGAAATCTGCTGGATCGAATTCAGATTCAGGTGGAACTGCTCGGCAAGCGCCGCTCCAACGCCCTTTACTTTTTCTCCGAGCGCGGCTTCCCATGCGTTTTTCTGCTCCGCGTGGCTTGGCTTTTCTACCACCGCAGAGTACGTGGAACCTGCCAACGCCGGCGCCGCTTCCCTCGCATCCAGAAAAATCACGCCGTCGGTTCTCGACAGGAAACGCGACACTTGCACTGAAGCTGCGTCCGTCGCCGCCACATCTGCAGCATCGACGTACAACGCCACAGGCAAGAGCAGACTCTCGCGGAACCACAATCGCGCCAGCGTTTCTAATTCACCGGCGTGTGCCGGAAGTTGTCCAGCCGGAATGCGGAACGCCCGTAGTCCGAGCTGTGCCGCGGCCACGCTGGCCACTACTTGCTTGCTCGTTGCGTCTTCGCCATCGAGATGGATGATCGAAACCCCGTTGTGCGGCTCGCGGAGCTGCTTGAGAATTCTCTCCACTTGCTGCCTTTGCGAATCAGCCAGCGCCGTTGCGGGATCGACTACGTTCAGCGGCAGCAGCAAGGGCGCCAGCCGATCGTCCAGGTGATTCAGTCCCTTGACGTAGTTGACGATGCGCTCGTCCGCGCGCAATGCGCTCGTTGTCAGGGCTTGTGCGCCCGGCTGATTGATCTCCAGCAGCCGCCAATATCTCAGCGGACGCTCGGGCGACAGCGCCTCCCACTCCGGGTTTTCAAAAATGGAGAAACCGAGCGCGAAAGTCGGATAGGTCCGCGCCGCGTCGTCCTGTGCCTTCGCGCACAATGCCGGAATTCCCGGATCGAGTTCCACCGCACAGCAAAGCAGCAGCAACTGTTCTTCGAAGTGCGTCATTCCCAGGCGCCGGCTCAACATCGGCAATGCCGGCATCCCCTTTGTTTCTTCTGAAGTCTTGGCTACTGCCGGAGCTGCAGCCGCCACACTCGTTGCCCCTGCCCCTTTTTCCGGTTCCTGTCCCGGTTGAGACAATAGCGCCCGGATCGCAGGCGCATTACTTGACGTCTTGCCTCGTAAACGTTGCCAGAAAGACGGGGGCACCACTTCCGGAATGATCGGCGAAGATCCCGAGTGGACTTGGCGCTGCGCGTAGCGTTCCAGCGCTTGCCTAACTTGCGCGATCGCTTCGGAGAGATACCGTGTATTTTCGTCCTGCCACTTTTCTGTTTCGCTCATGTCACTTTCACGCTCTGGTTCGGATCAAACGCAAATTTCGGTGGCGTTCCTGTTGCCACGAACGGCATGCTGTCCACTCCGTCCACGCGAAGTCGCACGGGATAAGTGCCCACAACCACGCCGGGCACTTGAAACGTCAGTGAAGTCGGCTTGGTCAGGTCTCCGGGATTCGTCATGCTCTGCGGAGCGATTTGTTTGTCGCCGAAAAGCAGCAGCACTCGTTGCCGCGCATCGATTCGCGGCGCGCAAGTCAGAGTCAGGTTCAACGTTCCAGCTACAGCCGTGGTCGGGCTCAGCGTAATTGCCGGGGCCAATCCAAATGCGATTTCGTTGGTGACCCATGTTGGCAGCGGCGGCCGTCGCACCACCAAAGACGCCACGTAAAGCCCTGGAACCCATAACGACATCGCCGCCGTGGCACTCGGTAAGGGCACTGTCAGAGACAGGTCCGTCCCCCCAGCCGCCGGCGCAATTTCGATTGGCGCGCTCAGTATCGAATTCGTAAAGCGCGCCATGATTCCGCCGCCGCTCAGGTTCTCGCCATTGAAAGCCAGATTCGTTCCCAGCTGCGCGCTGGGCAGCGATCCGGCCGGCACAATTTCCAAAAGTTCAGGCGATGGCGAAGGAACCGAAAACACGCCCAAGTCGCCCTTCCCTCGCGCAAGAACTGGCAGCGGACTCTTCGTCGGTTGCTGGCTGTCGATGAGCACTACCGTCGCCAGGTAAGTGGTCGACAATCGGTATTGCGTCTGCAGCGCCGTCCACAACTTCGAAATTTCCTCGAGCGAAAGTGGTTGCGGGCTGAATCGCACGCGTTCGATCTGGTCTCCCGGATCGACTCCCGGCAGTGCGTTCTTCAAGTCCGTCGCGTCCAGCAACGGCCGGTCGTGCAGGACACTCATCGCCGTACCCAGAACCCGTTGGCTCAGAATCTCGCTGTTGTCCACTCCGAATGCCGTAAACAGGTAATGAAGGTTCAGCGCCAGTGGTGGACTCCCGGTCTCTCCCGGCCGCACTACTCCTGGCGTGTCGAAATTTCGCCAAGATGCATTTGGCAACGTTTGATACAGGTACAGGTTCAGCTGATTGCTGTTGGTATTCGTCCCGGTCCGCGCTTTGTCGATCGGCAGCGACGTCACGTTCACGCCCGAAAGCGATGAGTCGGAGCTGAAGCGGTCCGTCAAGATGTTGACCAGCGCTCCCGTAACCGCGGCAATCACGCTGGCGTTGCTCATCCCGCACTCCTGCGATTGCGCAAGCGCTGGTATTCTTCGAGGCTCATCACCCCCGTTGGCATCTTCTTCTCAGCGGTTTTTGGCGATGCGATGGAAGCGCGCACCTCGATTTTTCCGATCGTCACCTGAATGGCGGGCTCGCTCGGTTCCTTCTTTCTCAGATTTTCAAGACGTGGCTCCGAATTTCTGTTTGCCGGGCGAAGAGTAGATTCCGCTAGCGGCATCGCAGACGTTGTGACCACTGGCACGTCGCCGGAACGCGATTCATCTTCCTTCTCGCTCTTGCCTCGCGCCGCTTGAAAAATCGGAGTGGCGGGGATCTCCACGCCGTTGACTTTGGCCGATTCGACCAATGTAGGTTCGTGAACTTCCTGCTTTGTCGCAGGTTTCATCGTCGATTCGGTCTCTACAATCTCTCGTTGCACGTTCGAGCGGACGCGTTTTTCCGTCTCTTCCGCCTCTATCTCTCCCTTTGCGAACCGGTAGTTCTCAGGCGCGAGCAGCGCGGCCTGCGGACTGCGAGGTTTTTGCCACTGTGGCCCGAACGCTTGCTCAGCGTGCCTCACTTTTTCAAATGCGCGCGCGGGCCCTACGGAAAGAGGCGCCATTGCCGGCAATCTCTCGGGCCCCTGTCGCAGGATGTCTCCCGCCGGCGCGCGCTCGCCGCTTTGCGTCGGTTGCGCGAACGCCGCCGCAATGCGTGGTCGCACCAGCGGCTTTTCCCCGTAGCTTCGCGCCACCAGTCGTGACAGAAAGTCGCTCACGCATTCACCATCTGCAGATAAAATTCGCGGCGTACCGCACTCATGCTCAGGATTTCCTGCTCGCTCCATCCGTACGTTGAAGCGAGCAAATGAACTTCGCTCAGCGCGCGACGCGCTCGCACCGAAACTTCCTTCCAAAAGAACGCCGTAACGTCCAACGTGGTCTGCCAGCTCTTCCCGCAAGAAAGGCACTGCACTCCGAATCGCGTTTCCGCTTGCGGATCGGAATGGCTCATCAGCTCGCAAACTTGCTCGATAACAGATTCAGGCACGTTGGCGACGCGCAGCTCTCCTCCGTCTTTCTGAACGCTAAGCAGGCAGCGTCCGAGAATCCGCAGTCTGCTTTCTTCGGGAGACTCTGCGTCCATGGCATCCACCAGGTCTTCGCTGGTCGGCAAGCGAAACGTAACCGCAACGTCGCCCGCGGTTCCGCTGAACGAGGCCGCTTGTTCCGTTGCGCCGGTCTGGACCATTTGCCGCGTCTCAAACTCGAAATGGAGACCCTCTGAGCACCACGGGCAATCCACGGAGCAAGAAAGATGCGGGCCGAACGTTTTCTCGCGCAATTGCAGCAAACGCCTGTCGCGTTCGCCAACGTGCAGCTTTGCCAGATCGGAAAGGGATTCCTCTGGTTCTCCGGCTTGCAGCAGCAGCAGCGCCTGGTCTACCGGCGAGCGCAATTCTCCCTTTTCCCAGACACCAATCATTTCCTGAACCGAGAGCCGACGCATCGAAGCCCCTTGTTTTAGCGCCTCTTATTGCGCCGGTACGGTGAAGGTCGGTTCGGTTGGTTCCGTCACGCTGGTGTCGCGTTCCCAGCCTTCGTTTTCAAGCTTGATGTGCTGAATCGCGACCGCGTTGGCGTTGGCGTCCAGATCTGGCAGGGACTGGTATTCGGATACCCAGCAGCGGTAAATCTTGTACGCTGTTGCCAGCTGCCCCGCTTCGTTGTACAGCTCCAGGATCAGGTCCTTCCGGAAGTCCTTCAGCGAAACTTCGGCCCCCAAGCCGGCACCGAGATTCCAGACCTTGTTCGCCCACTTCTCGAATTCCGTGTCGTGTGTCACGCCGCGTTCGAGAGTAATGGCATCGAATTCCGTTCTTCCTGGAGACTTGCGCGAACTGCTGGGATCGCCGCCTTCGCGGTGCTTCACCACTTCGGTAGTGCGCTTCAGCCCGCCCACTTTGGAAATGCCCGCAACGTAGCGTCCGTCCCACTTCACGCGGAACTTGAAATTCTTGTAGGGATCAAACCTTTGCGCGTTTACTGTAAATTCCGCCATCGTTTCTCTCCTCAGGTCTCAATTTGCCCAGCGATCTGCTGGATGCTGATGATGACGAATTCGGCAGGCTTCAACGGCGCGAAGCCCACCACGATGTTTACGATGCCCAGATTGATGTCGTTCTGTGTGGTCGTTTCCTTGTCGCACTTCACGAAATATGCTTCCTGTGGCGTTTTTCCTTGGAACGCGCCTTTGCGGAACAAGTCGTGCATAAACGCGCCGGCGTTTAGCCGGATTTGCGCCCACAGCGGCTCGTCGTTGGGTTCGAACACCACCCATTTCGTCCCGCGGTACAGGCTTTCTTCGATGTACAGCGCCGTTCGCCGCACCGGCACGTACTTGTATTCGTCCGCCGCCACGTCCGCGCCGCGCATCGTACGCGCGCCCCATACCACCGAGCCGTAAATCGGGAAATTGCGCAGGCAATTCACCCCCAACGGATTCAGTAGCCCGTTTTCGTTGTCGGTCAGCGGTACCGTCAGTCCGGACGTGCCGCTGAGCGAAGCGTCGATTCCCGCCGGTGCTTTCCACACCCCGCGCTGCGTGTCCGTTCTGGCCATGACTCCCGCGACGATCCCGCAAGGCACGAATGTGTCCGGCTGCCCGTTCAGGTTCGGGTCGAACTCATTTACTCGAGGGAAGTACAGCGCGGCATTTCGCGCGCCGCCTCCGTTCAACGCGTTGTTTGTGATGAACGTGGACAGCTGACTTTGCGCAATCGTTCCCGGCACCTTCCATGCCACCGGCGGATCGACCAGCAGCACCGCTCGCCGCCCTACGCAGTACGGCAACGCGTTGTTGTAGATCCCATCAGGCAATCCGGATCCCAGCGAATCCTCTGGTATGCACAACAAATTGAAAAGGTCCGCGTTCTCCAGGGCGTATTGCCCCGTTTTCGCGGCCGCATCCCCTTTGTAAGTGGCCGCGTCCAGCGGATCGCTGTCCGACGCGGCATCCGCCGGCGCGACTCCGGTGAAACAATTGGGATCCGTCCAGATGGTGAGGTTCGGCCCCGGATTGTCCTGATGTTTCGTCGGAATTGCAGTCGGCATGGTAGCGCCGCTCTGAAAAACGACCAGATTCGAGTTGTTCATCAACACCTGGTCGAAGCGGTTGGGGCTGTCCTTCACCGTCAGGTTCAAGTACGTCTCAACCACACCCGTCTTGCTGTCTTGCACGGCCAGATTGAACAAGTCCCCGGTCGTTAATCCAAATCGCGTCGCCACGTCTGGCGAAACGTTGGTAGTGATTCGAACTTTAAGCGCGTTGCCCCAGGTCCCTTCGCTGGCTGCCTGCAGCGGCAGCCCGTTTGCCGTCAATTTTGCGATTGTTGCTCCTGCCGCGGGCGCCTTGTATAGGCGTACTACCACGCCCCGGCTTCCGCCATTCTGGAAAAAGTCGTTCACCGCATAGCTCATCGGATACTTTCGGTCCAGCGGTCCGAAATTCCTTTCGAAATCCGCTTGGCTTGTAATTGTCGTCGCTTCATTCACGGGCCCGCGGCCTGCTCTGCCGATAAACGCCGTAATCGAAGTCGCTACACCGGTTATTGTGTGCACGCCGCTGGAAATTTCTTGTACGTATACGCCAGGATAAGTTGGAGTGACGGGCATCGGACGTCTCTGCCTCCTTTACTCTCGGCAATGGCCATCGGTTTTTCTCGAGGAGAGGAATTGCTCCGCAGACGCTTCGCCGGCAACTCCAAAAAAGTCGCAGGAACTCGCCGGCTAAGTGGCGTTGCGCACGCCACTCGCGATTGACCGACACATTGTCCAAGGGGAACCTAAGACTTGCGTTTCGTAATTACAACTGGCCGCGAATTCACATTGACCGGACAGGTTTTCCGGCGCTCTCTAAAACTCGAGGTACAGCGTCCAAAAAGCGAAGACACTCTACGGTCGCGCTCCGCTCTCTTATGAATCGTTGAATTAAGTATTCACCGAGTGTAGTATCCGCGAACCAAACTCTCGCGCTGTCGCCTGCGCACTGAGGCATGGCGGACGCAGCCTGGTCCCCGCGGGACGCCGTGAAACGTCTTGCGGGTTAGCGTCACTATGCTGTCAGACTGCCTCTCGGAAACGCGTGGGGAAAGATGCAAGCCGGTTTTGCCGCGCTCGCTGCAGGCAGCACACAACGTCCCATGCGATTTGTCGTCCAAGTCATTTCCTCTCACGCAGTATTCGCCACCTCCATTTTGGAAACCCTCGTTCAGGATCCCTCGCTTCGCCGCCAGGTCTCTATTCGCCCTGCCACCTGGGCCACCGCCGGGGACTCACGCGAGCCCGCGGTCTTTCTTCTCGATCTTTGCTGCCCCGGCCCGCAGCCCAGCCTGCTCTGTCAATTGCTCCGCCGCAAACATCCCAGCAGCAAATTTGTTTGTTTGATTTCCCCGGAGCAAGCCCAGGAAGAGTACATGCTCAATCTCTTCTTCGCCGGCGTCGAGGGCATCGTTTGCCTCCGTCAGCGCTGGGCAGGCGAGCTTCGCCGCGTCGTTCGCAACGTCTTGAACGGTCAGCTGTGCATTCCGCCACTCGTCTTGCAAAAATACGCGAAGGAAACGAACTCGTTACTCGAAGCCGACAGTAGCCTTAACAAGCTGCTCACCGCGCGTGAAGTGCAGGTTGCCCATTTGGCTCTGCGCCAGTTTTCTACCCGCGCCATTGCCGGAGAACTCGGCATCTCCGAGCGCACCGTTAAGTTTCACGTCGCCAACATTTTCCTTAAGACGGGCGCCCGCAATCGCCATCAGCTCGTCGCCATCATTTCCCTTCACAAGCGCAAGACGGACTCTGCTTCGCCCAATGAGCCTCTCATCCTGCCTCGCGGCACGCCAGCCAACTCCCCGGAGCGCAGAGCCTTCGCCGCTTGTGCCAGTGACTGATTCGCGTCTCGCTTAATTCCCGCTGCCTGCGCAAAATCCAAATTCCCTTGTGCGTCGCGCGCAGCGCGTCCTTCCAATAAGAATCGGTCGATACGAAGGATCCAGATAAAACCGAGTTGGCCCAGCTGTTTTTTTAGTACTTGGCTCGAAGGCAGTATCCGCGCAGCGTCCGAACTACTGGAAAAGACTCTCGAATTCAGCTGACCCCTGATGGAGCGACTGTGCCATAACTGTGACACCAAACCTGTCTTTGCTGCCAAAACCGACTCTATTGACGAACTCGCTTTGTTGATTCTACCCAAGTTATTGAAAACAAAGAACGGCCTGAAGGATCCGGCTCAGGCTCACCCGCTCCTTTTCAAGGCTTTATGCAATCTTGCGAACGTTTCCGTTAGAGTTGTGCCACTTAGAATTTGTCAGCTATTTGTCAACACAGTCTGGGCGATTTGCGCGGACTAGGTAGAGGATCTGGGTAAGGCCAGGGACGAATCCTTTCGGGCGCTTCTCGATAAGCGCGCGAGCAAACCCGCGCACGAGGTGCGCAAGCAGCAAAACGCCGGCGACCATCGACAGATCCAATACATTGCATAGGTTCTTTCACGGCATACTCCGTGCGCCCGAATGCTAGCATCGAACAGGGATTGTCTCCGCGATCCCTGAGGAGTCCAGAGGCGGGCAAAGTGACGTTCCGCCGATGCACGCAATGGCCAACGGAAAGGTCTACCTCGTAGGCGCTGGTCCGGGAGACCCAGGTCTTCTGACGGTTGAAGCGACGCGGCTGCTCGGAACCGCCGACGTGATTTTTTGCGACGATTTGGTCTCCCCAGAAATCCTTTCGCTGATTCCTGATCACGTATATGTGGAGAACGTCGGCAAGCGCTGCGGGCATGCGCGCGTGGCGCAACATCAGATTCATTCGCTGATGATCAACGCGGCGCGCGAGGGCTGGACCGTGGTGCGATTGAAGTCAGGCGACCCGCTGGTATTTGGCCGTGCCGGAGAAGAGATGGAAGCGCTGCGCCGTGCTGGTGTTGCGTACGAGATCGTGCCTGGAATTACGGCTGCATTTGGTGCGGCGGCGCGAGCCGGGATTCCGCTGACCGACCGCCGGCTGGCCTCGAAGCTCGTATTTCTGAGCAACCACCAATGCGCGGGGAAGGAGTTATTCGATTGGAAGGGAGCTCTTTCCGAGGATACGACGGCGCTGATCTATATGCCTGGAGCGGACTACGACGGCTTGGCCGTGCGACTCTGCGCGGAAGGGCTTGATCCGGGGACGCCATGTCTGATTGTTTCGCGAGCAACGACGGCGCAACAGCAGATTCACTTCAGTCGAGTTGGCGAACTGCCCGAAGCGCCGCGATATAGGGCTCCGACGGTGCTGATTGTCGGGGCAGTAGCGGCCCAGTATGAGCTAGGTGAAGGTGAATGCAGGCAAGACTTCGAAACCCGCACATTTACCATGGACATCGAGTCCACGAACTCATCCATTCAGGTACCGGCAGACTAAATCAGCCGAAACGTCCCCTTTCCCAAATCTTGTCAGGAGGCATTGCGCCTTTTCTGGCCGCGCTCCGCGTCTTCTGCAAGAATATTTTCGGCGACTTCTTTCATGGATTTACGTTGCTGGCGGGATTGGCGGCGGAGGGTTAAGTAGGCTTCTTCCTCACTGAGGCGAAAGTCGCGTTGCAAAATGCCTTTGGCGCGCTCGACGACCTTGCGGGTTTCGAGTTCTTCGGTTAGTTCCGAGCTCTTGTCTTCCAGGCGAGCCAGTTCAATTTCCGCGCCGACGAGAAACCCGATGGTGGAGATGAGGCGAATTTCGGTTTTGCTGTAGGTGTGCGGCTCACGATTTTGCAGATTGATCACGCCAACGACGCAGCCGCGGCTCAGAAGCGGAACCGACAAAAACGATTCGAAGCGGTCTTCAGGAAGCTCGTTGAAGAATTGAAAGCGCGGATCCTGAAAGGCGTTGCTGGGAATGGCGACCGGCTGATGATGCTTGGCGACCCAGCCGGTGATGCCTTCGCCGAGGCGCAAGCTGACGTGGTCGATTTCTGCGGGATGGGGATTTTTTGAAGCGCGCAGGACCAGCTCGTCGTCTTCGAGGACGAAGATGAAGCACGAGTCGAAGCGGGCAACGGACGCGGCGAAATCAATGATACGATTGAGGACCTCGCGGAGCGGGCTGGTGGCGGCCATGCTGCTGCCAATTTCATGGAGAATGCCGAGCGCGGGGTCTTTGTGCTTTTGCTCGAGGAGCCCCGCGGAGCGCTCGGCAGCTTCCTTGACGAGAAAACCCATGCGGGGATGGGAGGCTTCCATGTCCGCCTGAAGGCCGAGGGAGCGAATGCGTTCGGACGTGGATGGCCCGATGGAAGCGATGACTAGACGCTCGAGACCGCGCCGAACGGCGTCTTCAATCTGAAGATCGGCGGCGATTTGAAAAAGGTGTGTGATCTGGATAGCGGAAGTGAGAAGGACTACGTCGAGTTCACCTCCAGCGATGGATTTGGCCGCCTGCTGGAGCGGAGCGATATCTTCAGGGAGAGACCACTGATAGACGGGAACGGTGGTGACATACGCGCCGCGCTCGCGAAGTCCCGCGAGAAGCTCCGGCGCGGGGACGCCATATTCCTGCACAGCGATATGGAGACCTTTGATCGGATGCGAGGCGGCGATTTCGTCGTCGAGAACGCGGAGGACTTCACGCCAGGTGTTGGGCTCGGGAGCAATGAGCGATGGGCGAATGCCGAGCTCGCGCAAAGCGGAAACGGGCTTTGTGCCGCGAGCGACGACGACAACCCGCTCGAGGGCTTCGGTGAGTTGTTCGCGCGAACAGATGCTTTCAACGGCGGTGACGAGCGCGCGCGTGCCGGCACCGGTCAGAAAAATCACCATGTCGAATTTGCCATCGAGGAGCGCGTGGGCGAAGGCGCGGGCTTCCGGCGAATCGATGGAGACCTCGCGCACGGCGGGCGCGACAGTGGGCCGACCTCCATAGGAGGCGATGAGCTTCGCGATCTCTTTTGCGTGACGGCTTTCAAGGGCCAGTACACGCAGATCGTTGAAGCTAGCCGGCGCCATTCGTTCTTCTCTGGAAGCGGTGGAAATCATTTTCAACAAAATCTTTAGAAGTGAAAATTTGTTTCGACGTAACCGAACTGCGCGTTGGAGCCGGCAGGATAAATGCTTTGTACGAGATCCTTGCCCCAGGCGTGCGCGTAATACGTCGTGAACGAAAAGCCATAGCGGAGGGGAACATCCATGCTGACGTCCCAAACGTTGGCGAGAGCGCGATTGCCCGCCGTGGCGCGGCCGATATAGCCGAAGGTGTGCGGCTGAAACGCGCCGCCGCCGCTGTACCAAAGGTCGTTGGCGTTCGCGAGGCGCAACGCGTGCAATTCGCTTTTGACGACGAAGGAATGCGGCAGACGAAAGGTTGCGGAGCCGAAGAAATCTTCATTGTTCATCATATTGTAGAACGGAAAGCGTGCGTAGGGACGCGGCGTGGGAAGAACCTGAAAGAACGTGCCGTGAGTGCCGTCGGTGGGATTTTTGTCGCCGCTCCCGAAGGAGTAGCCGGCGCGGAACCAGGGATTCAGCGTGTGAATGACCGGTTGCCAACCGGCTTCGACAACGGCGGAGCCGGCGCGCTGTGTGAGAAAACCCCAACTGCCGTTTTGAAGAGCTCCCCAAAAGAGAACGTCGAACGCGCCGTGATTTTGCGTGCGGAAGATGTGAACGTAATTGGCGCCGTAAGTGCCGATGCGGATGTGATTGTGGTCTGCGGAGCGAAGCGCGGTACCGCGATTGTCGGTTTTGAGAACTGAGGAACGCTCGTCCACGTAGCCAAGACTGAAGAGCCGAAATTCGCCGGAAGATTTGGCGAGATTCACAGGGACGGTGTAAGCGCCATAGAAGAGGTCAATGTTGAGTTCGCCCATGGCATCGATTTGATAGACGCCGCGTGTTGGGCGCGCGCCGAGTAGAGTGAAATTTCCAGCGTGGGTATTGAACGTGAGTTGCGCTCCGTCGTAACTGCGGCCGACGGCGGAGAAACCGAAGTCGCCGATGAGACGCTGAGTGAGGCGCGTGTTGACGAGCGTGGCGAGCGATTTATCTTTTGGGGTGACTTCTGCGCCGTCGAGAAACGTGAAGCGGCCGAGTTTGAGCTTCGCGTCGGCGGGCAGCGCGAAGGCGACAAAGGCCTGGCGGACGAAACCGTTGGCATTGTTTTGTCCGGTGCCATTCGCGGCAAAATAGGCGCCGCCAAGGCCGAGCTGGCCGGGACGCCCGGCGAGGATAGAGTTGGTCGGAAGATTGACGATGGTGTCTTGCGCTCCCTCAACAAACCATTCGAAGCGCTCGGATTTTTGGCCGAGCCCGATACGAAGGAGCGAGTGTTCGAAAGCGTAGGCATTTTGCGCGGGCGTCGCGGCTTCGAACCAGTCCCAGGCTTCGGTGCGAAAGCGCCAGTTGATGGTGAGGTCGAGCGGGTCGAGTTTGTGCTGCGTGGAAGCTGCTGGCGTGGGCTTGGGGCTCGATGCGGGTTTCGGCGCAGAGGCGCCCGAGGAATTTGCGTCCACGGCGGCCACGAGTTGTTGTGCACGAGTAGGGGCGGGTGACACGAACAAAAGTGCGAGAAAAACACTTCCAGCGAGTTTTGCGTATTTCATCTTAAGTTTTCCTTTCGGCGAGAGGTTGGCGCTCAAGAGCGCGGCCTAGTCGGCGGCCTCTGGTTCAGGAGCCCGGAAAAGCTTTGCATATGAGAAAATGCCGGCACGGTTTGCGGATGCTTGGTGCCAGCGGAGATGCCATTGCGTGCCGAGTTGCAGGAGCGTTACCGCAGCTACAAAAAACGCAGCGGCGCAGAGATACAAGCCCCACGAATACTGGCCGGTTCGGTCTTTGATCGTGCCGAGAAGCGAAGGCAGCAGGAATCCACCGAAACCACCTGCGGCGCCTACGAGTCCCGTGAGAACGCCGATGCGTTCGGGAAAGCGCTGCGGGACGAGTTGAAAAACGGCTCCGTTGCCCATGCCGAGCATGCCCATGGTGAAAAATAAAAGTACGACCTCTGTCGTCAGCGCGGGTAGCGTGCCAACGGAAAAGAGCAGAACGGAAAGCGAGCAAAGAAGAACGAGTAACAAACGGTAGCCGCCAATTTTGTCCGAGAGCCAGCCGCCGACCGGTCGAAGGAAACTTCCGGCGAGGACGACGATGGTTGTGAAGTCGCCGGCGCGGACTTTGGCAAGGCCGTATTGATCGTGGAAGAAAACGGTAAGGAAACTGGCGAAGCCGACGAAGCCGCCGAACGTGAAACAGTAGAAGAAGCAGAACCAGGCGGTGTCAGATTCGCGGAGGACGGACGCGACATCGGACCACGCGAGAGGTTTGCCTTGGCGCGGGCTATCTTTTGCGAGAATTGCGAAAAGAAGAATGACGAGAAGAACGGGAAGCATCGCAAGGGCGAAGGTGTTCGCGTAACCGAATTTTTGCGCGAGGCGCGGAGCGAAAAGAGTGGCGAGGAGCGTGCCGGAATTTCCCGCGCCGGCGATGCCCATGACGAGGCCTTGGTATTCGGGCGGATACCATTTTCCGGCAAGAGGAAGCGCTACGGCGAAACTCGCGCCGCCGATGCCGAGCAGAAGTCCGAGAAAGAAAAATTGACCGGGCGTGTGGGCGAGTCGCCAGCCGAGAAGAAGAGGCACAAGCGTAAGCCCGAGGCCGAGGAGGCCCGTGTTGCGGCCGCCGATGCGATCGCCGAGTATGCCGAGAATCGGGCGAAAGAGCGAGCCACCGAGCAGAGGAATGGCGGTGAGCAACCCTTTTTGCGTGGCTGTGAGGTGCATCTGCTCACCAAGAAATGGCGCGAGCGGACCGAGCAGAACCCACACCATGAAGCTGACGTCGAAATAAAGAAACGCCGCCATGAGTGTGGGAAAGTGTCCTGATTTGAAGAAGCCTTTTGTATCCACAGTTAGACCTCCCTCGAAGCAGAGTTGCTGAAATTGTGATTCTGGGAAATGGAAGCCAAACAATTGAGGGACGCCTCCGGATTCGAGGACGCCTTGACTGTAATCTCGACCGAAAGAACGCCATTTTCCACGAACGTTGGAAACGTTTGAACGCACTGCGGGTTCTCCGGCCGATTTAAAATTTCGCCGGAGTTAAGGTCAACTTTCCATGCATGCAAAGGACAGGCAACTGTAGTGCCGGAAACAATGCCATCGGCGAGCGGCCCGCCGCGATGTGGACATTTATTTTCAACGGCAAGGAATCGGTCGCCCAGATTGAAGACGGCAATGTCGTGGCCGCCAACCTGAACCGCGCGACCCTCGCGTAGGGGAATGTTTTCAACCTGAGTGACACGGAACCATTTCTTGATTTTGCTCATTGCATCACCTTTTCGAGCGGCTCAATTTGAACGAACTGTGTTGGATGACGCGGCTCATCGCCTTCGAGCCACGCGTCTCGCGCGAGGCGCTTGGATTTGCGGAGGCGTTCGCGCAAGCCCTGTTGTACGGCGATCGGAGCGTAAACAGTTTCGCGTCGGACTTTTTCGATGGCGACTCGCTCGATGAAATCGTAAGTACGCTCGAGGAAGTTCGCGTTCTCGCGGTAGTACTGAAAAAAAAGCGTAGCTGCCTGGAGAGCTTCTTCTGTGGATTCCACGGTGATGAGCAGGTCCGCTTTGCGAACCTTCTTCCCGGCTGCGCCGCCAACAACGACTTGCCACGTGCCTTCCTGGCCGACAAGACCGATATCTTTCACCGTGGCTTCCGCGCAATTGCGCGGGCAGCCGACTGCGCCCATTTTTACTTTTGCGGGAGTGTAGAGATGTTCGAGACGTCGTTCGAGTTCGATGCCGGCTTTCGTGGAGTCCTGCACGCCGAAGCGGCAGAAGTCGGTGCCGACGCAGGTCTTCACCATGCGCACGCCTTTGGTGTAAGCCTGGCCGCTAGGCATGCCGAGGTCCGCCCAAATCTTGGGTAGATCGGATTTCTTGACGCCAAGAAGATCAATGCGCTGGCTGCCCGTCACTTTGACCATCGGCACGTTGTATTTTTCGGCGACATCAGCGATGCGTCGGAGTTCTTTGGCGGAAGTGACCCCACCACGCATCCGCGGGACGACGGAGAATGTGCCGTCCTTTTGAATGTTGGCGTGAACGCGGTCGTTGATGTAGCGCGCGGACCGGTCTTCATCGTGATCGCCGCACCAGACGACGTCCATCATGTAGCTGAGGGCGGGCTTGCAGACTTCGCAGCCTTTGCCGTTGCCATAGATGTCGAGCACCTGTTGGACGGAGAAGAAACGCTGGCCGCGAACGATGTCGCGGAGCTTTTCTTCGCTGTAAGGAATGCATTTGCAAAGAACGCGCTCCGATTCTTCCTGAAATTCCGGGACAACGGCTTTCAGGAGTTGCTGGCAGTGTTCAGTGCAACTGCCGCAGCCGGTAGAAGCGCGTGTACATTCTTTTAGCTGCGCGAGCGTGTTCACGCCTCTGGTGTGAATGGCGTCAATGATCGTGCCTTTGGTCACGCCGACGCAGCCGCATACGATTTTGGTATCAGGCATGGACGCGACATCAAGGCCCGCGTCCTCCGAGGGGGCAGGGAAGAGAAGCTGTCGGCGATGCGGCGCTAGATCTTCCTGCGTGCGGAGCCAGTCCATGTAGCGATGGCTGTCGGAAGTGTCTCCGACCAGAATGGCGCCGCAAAGTTTGCCGTCGCGGAGCGTAAGTTTTTTGTAGATGCCGAGCGAGGGATCTTCATAGCGGACAACGTCCGTTCCCGGAGTTTTGTCGAAGAAATCGCCGGCCGAGAAAACGTCAACGCCCATGATTTTGAGTTTTGCGGCTGGCACGGAGCCGGCAAAGCGCGGGCCTTTATTTCCTGTGATCGTGGCGGCGAGGACTTTTCCCTGTTCGAGAAGCGGCGCGACGAGGCCGTAGCAGGCGCCGTTGTGTTCGACGCATTCTCCGACAGCAAAAATGTCCGGATGGGAAGTTTCCATGAAATCGTTGACGACAATTCCGCGATTGACTTGCAGGCCGGCTTTCCTCGCAATCTCGACGTTGGGGCGAATCCCGGCGGCGATGACCACGAGATCCGCGTCGAGTGTGCTGCCGTCTTTGAAGGCGAGACCTTCTACGTGGCCATTGCCGAGAATCGCCGTGGTGCTGCGTTCGAGAAGGACCTTGACGCCGAGACATTCCATTTTTGATTTGAGGTAGCCGCCGCCCGTGAGGTCGAGCTGACGTTCCATAAGCGTATCCATCAGGTGAACGACGGTGACGTCGCAGCCTTGCACTTGCAGGCCGCGTGCGGCTTCGAGACCGAGAAGGCCGCCGCCGATGACGACGGCTTTGACTCCTTTGCCGGCGCGTTCGAGCAAAGCGCGCGTGTCATCGAGATTGCGAAAAACATAGACACCCTCTTTTTTGGTGCCTTCCATCGGCGGGACGAGCGGATTGCTGCCGGTGGCGATGAGTAGTTTGTCAAACGCAGTGACGGAACCGTCGTCGCCGGCGACGGTTTTCGCGGGCGGATCAATTTCCGTGATGCGAACGCCGAGCCGAAGCTGAATCTGATTTTTCTCATACCAATCGAGAGAATTGAGAACGATTTCATCGGCTGCTTTTTCACCGGCCAAAACGGATGAAAGCAGGATGCGGTTGTAGTTGGCGTGCGTCTCGTCGCCGAAGACGGTGATGTCGAATTTCGGCGCGTGCTTCAAGATTTGCTCGACGCAAGCGACGCCTGCCATTCCGTTTCCGATGACGACGAGTCTGTTCAAGGCCACTTCTCCTCTGCCATGGCCGGCTTCCTGCGAAAAAAACCTCGGCCAATTGTTTTGCCACTCGACGGTGGCGTTTTCTCAACTCGAACCGCGCATTGCTTGTAATTCGGTTCGCGGGAAAAGGGATCGAAGGCGCTCTGCGTGACTTGGTTGACGTTGGTTTCCGCGAAATGAAACGGCATGAAAACCTGGCCGGGCGCGACCATCTCCGTGACGCGAAGTTCAACACCGCTAGTGCGGCCGCGGCGCGAAACGATGTCCACGTGAGCGTGGGGCAGGAGTTTGAGCGCCTGCGCGTCACGCGGATTCATTTCAAGCCAAGCGTTGGGTGAAAGATGCTCGAGAATGGCGACTTGAGCGGTTTTTGTGCGCGTGTGCCAGTGTTCGACCGTGCGGCCAGTGTTGAGGACGAATGGATAGTCTTCCGTGGGCTGCTCGGGGAATGGTTCCCACTCGATGGGCAGCAGGCGTGCTTTGCCATCGTCGGTGGAGAATTTTCCATCGGTATAGAGACGGCTCGTCGTCGTGTCGCTTGTCCCCGCCGGGAACGGCCACTGAATGCCACCGTGCTTCTCGATCAATTCGTAGTCGAGGCCGGAGTAATCGCATAGACGTCCGGCGGAGATGCGCTTCCACTCTTCGAACGCGTCTTTCGGCTCATGCCAGCCGGGAAAGAGTTCTTCGCGGCAGCCGAGCTTTTCGGCGACGGTAAGAAAAATGTCGAAGTCCGAGCGGGCTTCGGCATGAGGTGCAACGGCGGCGTTGACTTTACTTACGCGGCGCTCGGAGTTGGTGTACGTGCCTTCCTTTTCTCCCCAGATGGCGGCGGGCAGGACAAGATCGGCGAGTTCGGAAGTGGGCGTGGGATGGAAACCGTCCTGCACAACGAAGAAATCGAGCGCTTCGAGACTTTGCTGAAGGACACCAAGATTGGGAAACGAAACGATGGGATTAGTGGCGATCACCCAAAGGGCGCGAATTTTCTTGGCAAGTGCCGCTTCGACGATGTCGGGATAAGCGAGTCCGCGGGAAGTCGGAATACGATCCGGTGAGGTACCCCAGAGTGCGGCGATCTCTGCGCGATCGGAAGCTGATTCGAACTTGCGATAACCGGGAATGCTGGAAGTGAAACCCGCTTCGCGCGTGCCCATCGCGTTGCACTGGCCGGTGATGGAGAACGGAGAAGCGCCCGGCTTGCCAATTTTTCCAGTGACGAGCGCGAGGTTGTTGATGGCGTTGACGGTTTCCGTGCCTTTGGTGCTGTGATTGACGCCCATGGTCCAGCCGATGAAAGGCGCTTCCGCGTGGCCGTAGAGAAGCGCAACTTTGACGATTGTTTCGCGAGGAAGCCCGGTGATTTGGGAGACGTATTCCGGCGTGTATTTCTGGACAGATTCTTCAAGTGCGGCGACGCCGGTGGTGTGCCGTGCGATGTAGTCACGATCCACGAGGTTTTTGACGAACAGAATGTGCAAGATGCCGTTGAGGAGCGCGATGTCCGAGCGCGGCTTCACGGGCAAGTAGATGTCCGCCATCATCGCCGTCTTGGTGACGCGTGGATCGGCGACAACCAGGGTTTTGGATCGGTTCGCTTCGAGCCGCTGGCAAAGAATGGGGTGATTGTCGGCGATGTTCGCGCCGAGAAGCAGAATCACGTCGGCTTTTTCAAGGTCTTCATACGTGCCTGGAGGACCGTCGCTGCCGAACGAGCGTTTGTAGCCGGAGACGGCGCTTGCCATGCACAGCGTAGTGTTGCCATCGTAATTCTTTGTGCCGAAGCCGAGCTGAATTAATTTGCCCAGTGCGTAAAATTCCTCTGTGACGAGCTGACCCGTGCTGAGTACGCCGAGCGAATCTGGGCCGTATTTTTCTTGAACAGTACGGAACTTACCGACGAGCGTGTCGAGCGCTTCATCCCACGTGACACGCATGAGCTTTCCATTTCTGCGAAGGAGGGGAAACTGCGCGCGGGTTTCAACTTCCATCGTGTGATGTTCGGACAAGCCTTTCGGGCAGAGCATGCCGCGGTTGACGGGATGATTTGGATTGCCGCGCACGCTCACGGCTTTACCGTCTTTCACGCCAACAAACATGCCGCAACCCACGGAGCAATATCCGCAGGTCGTCGCTACCCAGCGATCGGGAATTTTTTGCGACGATGTAAAGCCCATGACGGGATCGGAGCTGTACGAATATTTTTCGCGCAGCGTGTCGAGACCGAGCTGGCGCTTGAGCATCATGCAGCCGCCTTGTGGCTACCGAGATAGGAAGCGGCCATGTTCTTGGGAACGACACTCACGAAGAAAAGGTAGCGGCCTAAAATTTCGCCAGAGAACGCGAGGGCGAGAGCCGCGTCGAGGCCGGCTAGTGAACGCGACTGCAAGGGAAGAATGATTCCACCGACGATTAGCAGCGCGGTACGCACCAATAGCAGCGAACGAAGTTGTGTGCAGAGAAGGCGCGCGCTGGCTTTAAGTTCGACCGTATCCGAACCGACGAGCCAAAAGAATTTGATGGCGAGATTCAGGAGTTGCAAACCGGCTGCGGCAGCGGTCGCGGCAAGAAGCCACTCTTTTGCGCCGAGGCCAATCGCCGCGGCAAGGAGCGGGCCGAGAATGGTACCCGCGAGATAAAATTCAGCGATGGTGTGTTTGCTATGCCAGGCGGGGCGGGGGTGAACGAGATAAATGCAAGCGCTTGCGGTTACGCCGGCGCCCCCCGCAAGCACAGTCAACACGCCAATAACACGGCTTCCCGGAAGGCCGAACCAGAGCACAGCCGCGTAGACAAATGCAATTTGAGAAAATACGCCGAAAAGAAGAACTTCGCGGCTGAGCCAGGAACGCTTCCACATTTTTAGGGCGCGGTAAGCGAACACCGGACGGCCGAGGTGCATCGTGGACGCGCCGAGCGCGAGGCCTCCGAGCGTGAGCGAAACGAGAGCGGCGATTTTTAGCCGGGCTTGTAGACCAAAAACTTGCAGCAGCCAGATTGACGCGAAAGCTCCGACGGAGAGTTGCGTTAAGACCGTCATGAACACGAGCGGCCAGTGCGGATGCTCGGGGCGGACACGGTTCATGTCCACTTTGCGAGTATCGGGCGGTAGATTCGCGGGAAGCGTGATTCGCGTGGTGGAGAGGCTGTCGTCGGCTGTGGGAAGACCGGGCGCGTTTGCGGAGACGGCGTAGTTGCGTTTCCAGTCTGCGATGTTGACGATCTCGATTTGAATCGCCTCTTCCGGACAAGCGCCGACGCATGCAGGCTCGCGGCCTTCGGCAAGGCGGTTATGGCACATGTCGCATTTGCCGACAACACCGCGCTCTGGGTTGTATTGCGGAACTCCGTAGGAACAATTCCAAGTGCAGTACTGGCAGCCGATGCAGGTTTCCGCGTTGTGAATCACAACGCCGGTAATGGGATCTTTCGAGTACGCATCAACCGGGCAACCCGTGAGGCAGGTCGGCTCGAGGCAATGATTGCAACCCATCGAAAGATGAAGCCGCTGTGTGTTGGGATACCAGCCGCCTTCAATTTCTCCAACCCGCCGCCAGTTAATGTCGGCGGGATTTCCGTTTTGTTCATTGCATGCGACGACGCAACATTTACAGCCGATGCACTTCGTCATGTCGAAATGAAAGCGGTACTGCTCGCCGGGGGCCAACGTTTTCTGTGGAATTTTTGTTGATGCGGCCTGGTCAACTGCCGTGGCGCAATGGGACGCTCTGCCGGAACTTGCGTGATTCCAACGTGTCATCACGAAAGTTGCGTTTTGTTCTTTCGCTCGTTCGATGAGAGGCAGTTGCATCTACACCCCGTCGCGCCCGATTGCGCATGCCGCAAGTCCGGCTCTTTTTCAGAGCACAGGTTTTTAGCTGGCGGACACGACGTGGTATCCGGAAGGATCGAACCGACCAACACTGCCGAGTGCGGTTCTTTCGACGTGGAAAGAACGGAGGCAACAAAGCGTCAGATTATGCAACCGGCGAATACTGACCTGACCTTTGTAGAAAACTCTAGCGCGAAGTTAGCGGCAACCGCAGGCAGATGCAAACGCAAAATTTGGATGAGTTGCATCCAAATTCGAAGAATCCGCGGTTCGCCCTCTACTTTTCGATTTACATCCCGGTGACAATACCGCCAAGATAGCGAAGCCCTGGCCGCAACGGACGCGGGGGACAGCAGTTGACCGCCTGGACGCCAGGAAATGAGGAAGATACCTGATTGCGTCCCTCCCCTCTCTGGGGAAAGATCGTGGAACATTGTTGGTTTGGATTCTGAGCCCATGACAACTGAGCCCGAGGAACGGCAGATTCGCGGCGCGTGCCCGCTCGATTGTCCGGACACGTGCAGTTGGATTGTGACCGTAAAAAATGGTGAACCGAGCGCACTTCGCGGCGATCCGGATCATCCTTATACCCGCGGATCGTTGTGCAACAAAGTCGAGAATTATCTGGCGTACGCTCGTTCTTCTGACCGCCTGCTGTATCCCATGCGCCGCACCGGGCCGAAGGGGAGCGGCGAGTTCACGCGGATTTCGTGGGGCGAAGCGCTTGAGACAATCGCAATGCGCTTTCGCGATGTAATCGCGAAACATGGCGGCGAGGCCATTTGGCCCTACGTCGGCACGGGCAACATGGGACTCATCCAGGGGATTTACAACGGCGGGCGCAGGCTGTGGAACCTGCTGGGCGCGTCGCGCCACGTTGTGACCGTCTGTACGATCTCGGGCGGATTCGGCACCGGCTACACACTGGGCGACAACCGCGTCGGAATGGACCCAGAGACATTTCGATTCTCCAAGCTCGTTGTGCTTTGGGGTGCGAATGTGCTGTCAACGCATCACCACCTGTGGCGGCCTATTCTGGAAGCGCGCAAGAATGGTGCGACGATCGTCGCCATTGATCCAATTCGAACGCGAACGGCGGCCGCGTGCGACTGGCACCTCGCCCCAATACCAGGGTCGGACGCCGCGCTCGCACTCGGCTTGCTAAATGTTGTGCTGAGCGAAGGTCGCGAGGATCGCGAATTCATTGATCAGCACACCGTTGGATGGGAAGCGTTTCGTCAACGAATTCTTGAATTTCCGCCATTCCGCGCAGCCGAGATTACCGGGCTTCCGGCGGAATCAATCGTCGAGTTCGGCAAGCGGCTCGCCGAGACTCGCCCGACAGGCATCCGCATCGGCATTGGCCTCCAACGTCACGGCGGTGGCGGCATGGCCGTGCGAACAATCACGTGCATTCCCGGCGTCACGGGCGACTGGCGGTGTCCGGGCGGCGGCGTTTTCTACGACACGCGAGGCTTCTTCGGCGTGAACTGGGCCGCGTTGTGGCGCGACGACCTACGGGCGCGGCCGGCGCGCGCTCTGAGCATGACCCGGCTCGGCGAAGGGCTGCTCGAACTCGACAAACCTCCGGTTAAAGCGCTGTTCGTGTTCGCCAGCAATCCAGTGGCGAGCATCCCGCATCAGACGAAAGTCCGGCGCGGGCTCTCACGCGATGACCTGTTCACCGTCGTCGTAGATCATTTTATGACCGACACCGCGCGTTACGCGGACATGGTTCTGCCGGCCACGATGCAAACGGAACACCGCGATCTGCTGATTTCTTACGGGCATCTCTACGTTGCCTGGAATGAGCCGGCGGCCTCGCCTCCGGGCGAGTGCCTGCCTGCAACGGAAATGTTCAGGCGGCTCGCGGACAAGATGAATCTGGATACGCCGGCGCTGTACGACGATGACGAAACCATCGCGCGCCAGTTGCTTGAAAGCGGGCATCCATCGTTGGCCGGTATCACGTTCGAGGAACTGAAGGCTCGCGGCTGGATGCGGTTGAGCTATCCTGAGCCGTTCGCGCCGTTCGCTAACGGTTTTCCGACCGCGTCAGGCAAGTTGGAATTTGTGTCCGATCGAATGGCGCAGGCTGGGCTGGATCCCGTGGCAGGTTACACGCCATCTCACGAATCGTCGCAGCGGGACACGGCCCTGGCCCGCGAATTCCCGCTGTCGCTTGTGGCACCAGCTAACCACTACTTCCTGAATTCGATCTTCGCCAATGTTTCGAAACAGCAGCAGCGGTCAGGAGCCTCAACCGTGGTGATCCATCCCGACGATGCAGCGCCTCTGCACATTACTCCCGGGGACGAGGTGCGCGTCTCCAATGCCCGGGGCGCTTTTTTCGCCGTCGCGGATGTCAGCGATCGCGTCAGGCGCGGCGTGGTCGCCAGTACGAAAGGCCGGTGGCCGGGTTACTCAAAGGATGGCGCGACGATCAACGCAACCGTTGATGAGCGGGACTCGGACATGGGCGGCGGCGCGATCTTTCACGACAACCGCGTGCGCGTTGAAAAACTTCCTGATTGAATAGCTTTTCGCTATCGCTCTCCGCTCACACCTTCTCGCGCGGCTTTTCGTTACGCACAAAAATGTTGTCCAGCGTTGGTTCGCCCTCGCATTCGAGGGCAATTGTGGTCACTGGATGGTCCGGCGCTTCCACCGGCAATCCCGTCAAGCGTACGCGGAAACGATCTTGCTGGAAGGGAATTGCTGTTCCACCGGCCAAGAACCGCGCCGACTTTACTTTTGTCTGCAGTCCGGCGACAACAACATAGTCGCCAGGCCAGAAGTGCACGTGCATATAAAGCGTGTTTCCCTTGCGCGTGAAACTCGCGTAGTTGGATCTCCTCGGCTGGCACAAATCCGAACCGTAAATCGCCTCTCCATTCCGCTTCATCCACTGACCCACTTGCGTAAGCACATGAACCGAGTCTTCCGGAACGCTTCCATCGGCGCGCGGCCCGATGTTCAACAAATAATTTCCTGTGTCGCGCGAGCAAGCAACCAAGTTCTGAATCACGCGCCGCGGACTTTTCCAATCGTCGTCGGCACGCTGATATCCCCAACTGTCGTTCAAAGTCATGCAGGATTCCCACGCGCGGCCCTCTTTATCTGCAGTAATCTGTTGCTCCGGAGTGGAAAAATCACCGGGAAGTTTGTTGCGGTTGTTCACGATGATGTCGGGTTGTTGCTCGAACACCATCTTGTTCATACGTTCGGATTCCCAGCCCGCGGCATCGAGCGGCCACGAAACGTCGTACCACAAGACGTCAATTTTCCCGTAGTTAGTGAGCAACTCGCGGATGTGTGTGTGAATGTATTCAACGAAGCGCTTTCGCGCCGCTTCGTCCGTGGCGCAACGCGCGCCGTCCGGATGATGCCAGTCCATCAGGGAATAGTAGAAGCCGACCCGCATTCCTTCGCCGCGGGCTGCGTCCACATACTCACGCACAAGGTCGCGTCCGGGGCCTTGCTTCGGCGCGCAGTAGTCTGTGGTCTTTGTGTCGAAATGGCAGAACCCTTCGTGGTGTTTTGTTGTCATCACCATGTAGCGCATGCCCGTTTCACGCGCGAGCTTGGCCCACTTGCGAGCGGGGAAGGGCTTGGGATGAAACTGTTTCGCGAGCGGCTCGTATTCGGCAACGGGAATTCCCTCGTTCTCCATCACCCATTCGTGTCTTCCGAGCACGCTGTATAGGCCCCAATGAATGAACATTCCAAACCGCGCCTCGTGCCACCACTTCATGCGGCGCGCGCGGTCCGCATCGCTGCCTGTTGGCGACGAATTGCCTTGCAACGCATCTGAGGTCCCGAATGGCTCTGCCGCGCTGCTCCGCAAATTTCCCGGCAGTGCCGCCGCCGCTAGTGCCGAGCTCGTGCCGGCAATCCATCCACGGCGCGACGTGCGCTTCTGTATCATGTCTTTGTCCTTATGCAGAAGATTCCAGCTGCTTCCCGCCCGGCACGGCGGTGGGAACACGACCCCTGCCGCTCCGCGGGACAATTTAAGAAGCGGCGACGCCTCTTGCTGGTATTGGCTTTTAGCAAGACGTATGATTAAATTCAATATTAAAAATATGTATTTTGAATAGTGAATTAGAGCGTCTCAGGATATGGAACGTCCCAAATTCGCGGGCGGCCAGATTTCCCGCCGCCGTCTTGACTCAGTTGCGCTATCGTCAATGCCGCTTCTTCGCCGAGAGAGGAAATTCGCAATGGTTCGCGCTCGTCAGTCCAAGTCTGCTCCCGTGGGCGTCGTCGGAAAAGTGCTGAGAATTCTCGAAGCGCTCGATGCCGCTCCGGGCGGCCTTCAATTGCGCGAGATCGCGCAACAGACGGGAGTAAACAAAAGCACTGCTTACAGGTTCGTGGCTCACCTCGAGAGTGATGGCTATCTTTTCCGTGAAGGCAACGGCGTTTACCTTGTCGGTCCAAAACTGGCGCGGCTCGGCGCGGGCAGCGCTTATCACGCAACTTTGCGCACCATCGGCCGTCCCGTTCTTACCGAACTCTCCAAGGAAACCAAGGAAACGGTGAACCTCGGCGTGATCGAGGGGCATGACGTTTTGTACCTCGATGTGTTTGAAAGCCCGCATTTTTTCCGGATGGCTTCTCAGCCGGGCATGCATCGTCCCCTGAATCACACGGCCTTGGGCAAGGCTCTGCTGGCATTTCTTTCGAGAGAACAGCGCGGGGAAATTTTTCCCTCGCTCGTCTTTGAACGCGTCACATCTCACAGCATACCGAATCTGGCCCGCTTGAAAAGGGAATTGGCGCAAATCGCAAAGCGTGGTTACGCGCTAGATGATGAGGAGACCGAACTCGGCGCCCGTTGCGTCGCCGCGCCGGTCTTGGACGCTAGCGGTAAAGTGGCCGCAGCCATTAGCCTTTCAGGCCCTACGACTCGCGTCAGCCGGGGCCGTGTTCCTGAATTTGCCCTCGCCATCCGGAGAGCGGCGCGGACGATCTCCGCTCGTCTCGGTTATCCGAGTTAAAGAAACTCCCGGGTGGTATGCTCTCTTGTTTGAGAGTTAAGAGAAATCCGTCCGCTAGCCACGACCACCCGGTTGGCTACTTTTCCAGTTTGAAAATCTGCTCCATCAGCATCCACTTTTCGCCGGGCTTGGCACTCGGAAGCGGCTTTTGAAATTTACACATCAAATTCTCCCATTCCTGAACCCTTGGATTTTCCCGATCCGCTTTGGCTTTCGCCGCAAAGGAAAAGCGCTCGCCGACTTCCATCACCATGAAGAGCCGCGTCCCGAGCAGATAAATCTCGAGGTCCTCTATGCCGGAGTTCTTGATACTTCTCGTAATTTCGGGCCAGATTTTTTCGTGATATCGTTTGTACTCCGCGATCAACTTCGGATCGTCCTGCAAATCCAGCGCAAGGCAGTAGCGTTTGCTCATTTCGCCTCCGCTGTGACCACGCTTTGCGAAACGGCAGTAGCTGCCCTCGGCTTGTACCCGCTCACCGCGAAATAAATCACGTACAAATAACAAATCAACGGCATCACCAGAGCCACGCGAATACTGCTCGAATCGGAGATGCGGCCCATCGCTGCCGGAATCATCGCGCCTCCAATGATGGACATTACCAGGAGGGAAGAACCGCGCTTTGTAAGGGCGCCCAGATTTTTCAGGCTGAGCGCGAAAATCGTCGGAAACATGATGGAGTTAAAAAAGCCGACCAGCACAATCGCAAGGACAGAAGTCAGGCCCGGAGCACCGATTCCAGCAGTCACGCAAACGAACGCGCCAAGACCGAAAACGGCGAGCAGCCGCGGCGCCGGAATAGTTTTCATCATCCAGGAGCCGGCAAACCGGCCGATCATGAATCCCGTTTGATGTGCCACCAGGAACAACGCGGCCATTTTCTCAGGCGTCGTAGGCACAATATGAGAAAGAAAACTCAGCGCACCATGCGGTCGTGCAACGAAATTTGCCCCCCAAGCCGACATTGCGTCCAACGTTCCCGGCATCGCATGTTTTGCAAAGCGAATCGCGAAGCTCCCAACACCCACTTGCGCGCCCACATAGAAAAATTGCGCTATGACGCCCTTCACGAGATGCGGATGCGCGAAAACACTGCCTGCGCTCGCCGCGGAATTATTTCCAGAAACATCGGCTGCCCTCTCCTGAACCTCTGGAAGATGGGCAAAATAAATCAGCGCCGCGACAAACAAAAAGATTCCCGTGATCACCAAATAAGGCACTCGAACCATGTTCGTTTCCGACGCAACGTACGCCTGCAATTGCGCTGGCGACATCGCCGCCTTTTGCGCAGGCGTGTATTCGATTCCCGACAAAATAAATGCCGCTCCCAACGTCGGCACCAAAGCCGCGCCTACGGCGTTGAACGATTGCGCCAGATTCAATCGGCGCTCCGAACTTTCCGCGGGGCCGAGAACCGTGACGTAAGGATTCGCCCCGACCTCCAGAAAAGATTGGCCGGATGACATCACAAACAGCGCCAGCAGAAAAAAACCGTAAGTCCTGGAGCCAGCCGCCGGCAGAAACAACAATGTCCCCGTCGCGCAAATCAGCAACCCAACCAAAATCCCTTTCTTGTAGCCGATTTTCTCCATCAAGCGGCCCGCCGGGAAAGCCGCCAAGAAATATCCGCCAAAAAAAGCAACCTGAATGAATGAGGACTGAAAATCAGTAAGGTCGAACGCCTTCTTGAGGTGGGGAATCAGTACATCGTTCAGGTTGACGCCAATCGACCACAGAAAAAATAAGCTCGTCACCAGAACAAACGGCAAAGCGTATTTCCGTTCCGTCAGAGGTGCTGTTTGTGCCACCAGAGTCCTCCTAACGAGCCATTCTGAAATCAGGTCAATGCGCGATCCAGGTGAACGTACCCGCCGTCCACAAAAATGTGTTGCCCTGTGATGTGGCTTGCTTGTGCCGACATCAGGAAGAGCGCCGTCGCGGCAATTTCCTCAGGTTTGGTCATACGCCTGCCCAAAGGGATTTTCGCGGTAATCTCCTCCAGCTTTTTTTCAGCGTCCGGAAAAGTGCCGAGCCATTGCTGATAGAGCGGCGTCATCACTTCCGCCGGCACCACAGCATTCACGCGGATCCCATAGGGAAGTAGTTCCACCGCCCACTCGCGCGTCAACGCCAGAATTGCTCCCTTTGCCGAAGCGTAGCCCGACGTCCCTCCCTGTCCCGTTACCGCAACTTTGGAAGCAACGTTCACAATGCAGCCCTGTGATTTCTTCAACCCCGGCAACGAATAGTGCGCCATGTTGAAGTAATGGAAAAGATTGCGCCGCAGGGACGCCTCGTAATCCTGTGGCGTCCCATGTTCCAGCCCGATTTTGTCATTGACGCCGGCGTTGTTTACCAGCGCGTCCAGCCTGCCGAATTTCTCGAGTGCTTCGTCAACCGTACGCGAACAATTGGCCGCATCGGACAAGTCCGTAGCTATCACCCAGCATGCCTTTCCAACGGACTTCAGCTCACCTCGAAGTTTGTCTCCCGCCTCGGCATCCTTGTCCAGTGTGACCGGAATTGCGCCTTCGTTTGCGACTGCTCTTGCGATTGCGGCGCCAATTCCTTTGGCGCCCCCCGTGATGAGGACGACCTTGTCTTTAAGCTGCAGGTCCATGCTGTCCTATCTTCAATCCGTAAAATCGAATCGCATTCTCGCCGAAGACCTTGCCTTTTTCATCCTCAGAAAAGTCCCGCAAGTAATCCTCGACAATTTCCTTCACTTGTCGGTAACTCGCCGCAAGCAGGCACACTGGCCAATCCGATCCAAACATCAACCTTTCGGCCCCGAACGCTTCAAAAACTACATCGAGATACGGCTTGAAGTCTGCTTTTTTCCACCCGCGCCAGTCCGCTTCCGTGACCAATCCAGAGATCTTGCAAAAAACGTTGGGATTCTGTGCGATGGCTCGCATGTGCTTCGCCCATTCGGTGCTACTGTTCGTCCGAATGCCCGGCTTGGCCAGGTGATCGATCACGAAGCGCTGTTCCGGCACCGCCGCCACAAGTTCCAGAGCCGCCGGCAATTGTTTGGGATAAATCAGAATGTCGTATGCGAAGCCATACTCCCGCAAACACTGCACGCCGCGCACAAAACTCTCGCGCATCAAGAATCGCTCGTCCGGTTCCGCTTGTGCGACATGCCGAAATCCACATAGCTTGCCGTAGCGCAAAAAAAATCTCAGCCGTTCTGCGATTCCCGGCGAACAAAGATCAACCCATCCCACAACGCCCGCAATCTTCGGATTATGCTCCGCCAATTCCAGCAGAAAGGTCGTTTCCTTCTCCGACTGATCCGCCTGCACCGTGATGCTGGCGTCAATGCCGTTGGCAACGCGCTCCTCTTCGAAATCCTCCGAAAGAAAATCGCGCCTTATCGCCTGCATTGCTTCCGTAATCCACGCATCACGCACGGGGTCGTACTTCCAGAAATGTTGATGCGCGTCAATCTTCATCGCGAAGCCGATTTTGCTTATCCGTGGAGATTGAAAAAGCCACCGTCGATCGGATAGTCCGTTCCGGTAATGAACGCTGCTTCGTCCGAGCACAGGAACAGCGCCAGCGCCGCAACTTCCGTTGGATCGCCCATCCGTCCGATTGGTTGAGAGTTCGAGAGCTTCTGGAACATTTCCTGCTCGCGTCCGGGATAGTTCTTGCGCAAATATCCATCCACAAATGCCGTGTGAATCCGCGCCGGCGAAATGCAATTGCACCGGATGTTGTGCGCTAGATAATCTCGCGCCACGGACAGCGTCATCGAAAGCACCGCGCCTTTGCTCATCGAATAGGCAAAACGTTCCGCCAATCCCGCGGTTGCCGCGATGGACGCCATGTTCAAAATCACACCGCCGCCATTCGCCTTCATCGCCTCGATCGCCCAGTACATGCAGTTGTATATTCCTTTTACATTCACGGCGAAAACGCGATCGAATTCAGTTTCCGTCGTCGTCTCGAGCTTTCCGATGTGCGAAATTCCCGCGTTATTCACCAAAATGTGGATTGGGGTCTCGCTTGTCAGCTTCTCAAACAACTTTTTCACGGAAGTCTGATCCGAAACGTCACACCGGTTGGTGGTCGCGCGTCCTCCGCTTTTTACAATCTGCTGCGCCACGTCCGCGGCTGCCTTTTCATCAATGTCCACCAAACGGATTGCCGCGCCTTCCTGCGCGAACCTCTGCGCGATGGCTCGCCCGATGCCACTCGCAGCGCCGGTCACAACGGCTACTTTTCCGGCGAGCCGTAATCCGTTCGGATGCTCTTGCTTGTCTTTCAGAATCAAACCCTCTTTTCAGTCAGAATGAAGTCAAAAATCTCTGCATTCCGCGCGCCTAAGTTCCGCGAACGCGATTCCGCAACGTCCCGATCTTTTCAATTGTCACGCAAACTTCGTCTCCGTCTTTCAACCAAAGCGGCGGCTTCCGTCCCATCCCCACGCCTTGCGGCGTCCCCGTGAAAATCAACGTCCCCGGCACCAGGGTTGTGCTCTCACTCAAAAATGCAATCACTGCCTTCACGTCAAAAATCATGTCGTTCGTATTCGCCTCTTGCACCGTTCGCCCATTCAACGTCGTTTGAATCTGCAGCGCGTTCGGGTTGCCCACTTCATCCGGCGTGACCAGGCAAGGCCCAATCGGCCCAAACGTATCAAAGCTTTTTCCCCGGCACCACTGGCTACCGCCTTTATTCAATTGCCAGTCCCGTGCGCTCACGTCGTTTCCGCACGTATATCCACCGACGTATTCCAGCGCCCGTTCTCTCGAAACATCTTTGCATTCCTTCCCGATCATCACCACCAGCTCGGCCTCGTAGTCTACTTCTTCGCTTTTCGCGCGTTCGGGCAAGCGAATCGAGTCGCCTGGCGCCAGCACCGTGTTGACTCCCTTCGCGAACACTACGGGAAATTCGGGCGGAGCCATGCCAACTTCTTCCGCATGCTTCCGATAATTTTGCCCGATGCACCAGAGCATCGGCGGGACAACCGGCGCCAGAATTTTCCGGACATCCGCCTTCTCGCGTGTCACCTCAAATTTGCCGAATAAGTTTCCGTCGATACGGAAGTAGGAGCCGCCGGGCTGTTCCACGGCGTAGCGAACCGTTCCGCCGGCGTCTTCGTATCGGATGATTTTCATGGCTTGCGGTTTTCCTTGACGGCCCAGGATGCGGGAGAGTTTACCAAAAGACTCGCAATTTTACATTGTGCTCTGCGTAGTTCATATCGTGAAACGCCGGAATCTCCAGCGGCCCCGATTGCATTTTTCTTTTGGAAGATGCGGGCTAGCCGTTGTCAGGACCGCAGCGCTGAACCGCAACGCCAGTTCGCATTTCTTAACCGATTATTTCGGGCGCGCCGAAAATGTGATTTCCCACTTCTTCACTGCCCCTGGGGCGAAAGAAACTTCCTTCGATTCCAGGATCAAATGCAGCGGAATAGGCCCTCGATCACTTCTCCCCAGGGGACTGTCACCGGTGGCAAACGCGGAAATTTGCACGGGCCAGTCGGACCGCTTCACCTGCACATCAAGGGCTCCGGAATTGGAAGCAAGTCGATCGGCCCGACGTCCGTTCACTTCCGTTGTTTCCAGACGGTCATAGCGGCTCGGCACCGCCAGCCACAGCCTCCGAACTTTCAACGCCTTCGACGCCGTCAGTGTTTCGACTCGCTGCAGCGTCTTTCCCTCCAGCGACCACGTCACTTCCGATACAATTCCTTCGTCCGCCCATTCTCCTGCTCTTGCTCCCGCAACAACCCAGCGTTTCCACACCGCCATGACGCTCATGCCATCCGCAGCGGGTTTAATCTCATCCGCACCGTCAACTGCAGCAATGGTTCGCCCATCCTCCAACTCCAAAAAAGGCGCGAGACACGGGTAAATCCTCTCCACGGGCGCCGCCAAACCAGGGAATCCTACCGGTACCGGCTCGTAATCGGAGGTCGCTGCTTTCGGTCCCGTGACAAACGGCAGCGCAAAATGAATTTCGCCTTGGCGCACTAACCAAACTCCAAATTTTCTCCCGCCCGTATCGCGAAAAAACTCGAACCTCGCCACATTTCCCAAACTCGGCGCAATCGGAAATTGCGTTATCCCCTCGCTTTCCATCGCTTGCATGAACATCTTGTGGCCGGACATAACCTTCGCAAGAAACGTGGTCGTCTGCTGCCATTCACGCTCTTTCGTGATGTATCCGTAGTCGCCCCTGCCGAACGCAAAAATATTCAACAAATGGGTATCCTTGTTGAAATTATTCCGCAGCCACACCCACGCAGCGTTGTACGCCGCCGCGAGCTGACGCAGTGGCGCCGGCCGGAATTCCGGATGCACGCCTAGAAACCCCGCAATCTCCATGGTGTCCATATAGCTGATCGCGCCGAGGCTCCTTCCCCACGGATAGCCGTACCCGTCCGGCGACAACAAATCCCACCAGAGCTTCATTTGCTGTTTGAGCGATGGCGAAACCGCCTTGATGATGTCTTCGCGTCCCGCCAGCGCTGCCGCGTCATAAATTGCGCGCGCGTATTCGTTCGAATAGCGGTCGTAACGTCCAGTGGGCAGCGAATCGTCCGCATAAACCGCCCCGCTTGTGAATTGTGCCGCCGCATGATTCAGCAAATCATCCAGCGAACCGCGATCCTTGTTCAGTCCGAGATCGTAATCAATCGCCGCGATTCGCGCCGCCACGCCAAAATAGTTTTCCGGAAGATGAATCAATGTGTGCGTTTTCGCGTCATAAAACCGCGCAGGATCGAGGAGCGCCTGATACGTCTTCTTTCCCTCGGGCGAAAGGCTTTGCCACAATGCATTGTGGTCCAGATCCCTGCCGTAACTGCGCAACGCCATCGCTGCATAGAGTTGCGCCCAAGTCTTCCCGCCGTGACTCAATTCGATCTGCGCCATCTTGCCGATCATCTGCGGCACATCGTGTCCCGCAATCGTGTTTGTTGAAGCGAACGCGGAATAATCTCCCAACGTGCGCATAAACGTCCCCCACGAAAATTCGCCCGTCGTCAGTGCGCCCACCACGCGGTCCGGCGGTGGATCGAGAGTCTTGATGTCCGCAACGTGCGCGGTAATTTCTTCCTTTAGAAAAGAGCGAATCTGCTCGTCGACCTGTGCCGTGATCGCAACAAACGCGTCAGGCGGAGTCTGCGCCACTACGTCCCGACACGCGTGTGTGAATGCCAACTGCAAGAATCCCAATAAGAGAATTGCGTTGAAGAGTCTCTTTCGCATTCCGTGGCCTCTTGTTTTGCTCTTGACGCCTGACGCGCGATCGCCGGCGATTCAGCTATTTCGCGGAGCCCTTGTGTTCCTCAAGCCAAATCAGATCTTCCAGCAAGTAGTACTGCCCATAGATGAGCATCGCGTCATGCGGACGCACGCTGCTCCCGTGTCGCAAAACGCCCGGCGGTGTCTCATCGTTCTCTCCCACTGGAGTCAGATAGCGGTCAATCAGCGAGTGAACCATCCGCTCGCCCGCCTCTCGATAACGGACAGCTTGCGCGGGATCTTTCGTCGCTGTCGAAAGTCGGAACAATCCTCCGGCTAGAATCGCAGCCGCGGACGTGTCTCGATTCCGGAAGTGAACGCCCTGATCGTCAAAGTCGTACCAGGGCACAAAATCGCTCGGCAAATTTTGCAAACCGTAGTCCGCGACGCGCTCCCCGGTGGATAGAAGAGCAGGCTCATGCGTTTCCAAATAAGCCGTCGAAAATCCGTATACAGCCCAAGCCAATCCGCGTGACCAGGTCGTGTCCGCCGCGTAGCCTTGATGAGTGTGTGTGAACACGCGCTCTCCCGGCGCTGCCGTATTTTCCATCTTCAATTCCATATCCCTCACCGAACCGCCATGCAAAACAAAAGCCTGCCGGTCGTTTCCCGGGTTGTAGTGCACGGACTGGAAAACCGATCCATTCGGTTTCACATACCACCCCGCTGTCCGCAGCGCATGCTTCTTACCCATTTCGCGCCACTTTTCATCTCCGGTTCGGTCGCTCGCCCACCAGAGCAACTGCAGATTCATCATCGTGTCGATGATGGTGTCATCGCCGTCCACCCCCCACGATGCAATCAGCTGCGTCTTCGGATTGAACAGTTGTTCCAGCCGCTGCGCTCCCAGCAACGCGCTCTCGCGCAGCGCCGGATCGTGCGTCAAATCATTTCCAAGCGCGGAAGAGTAGTAATACAAGAATCCGGCATCATGATTCGCCTGCAATTCCTGCCCTTGCAGCTTCGAGCCCCACAATTCCGCCCACTTCCGGTATTTTTCGTGGTGCGTTCGTGCATACAGTTGCCACAGCTCGCCAATCCAAAAGCTCCCCGTCCAGAAATATCCGTTGTTCTGCTTCTGCCATTCGCCGGTCTTGTTATCCCCTTCGGTAAAGAATCCCGGCACCGCTTTGGGATTTCCGCTTTCAGCGCTGCCTCGAACGATCGGCTCCCACGTCGCCGCGGTGCGATCGACCTCTTCTCGCAGCAACCCAATTGCCTGCTCTACAGTTTTTGTTTTGTGCGGAACGAGCGTGTCCGCTGGCGCGCTCTCTGCGCCCGCAGACTTCGAAAGAATCTGAAATACCGCCGGCCGCTCGATTCGATCCGCCTCTTCCTCCACCGCTTTCTGAAACTGTTCGCGGCTCGTTATTCCATCCGGGGGAAGCACAAACGATTGTTGAGCTCCTTCAATTCTTCGGTTCGAACCCTCCTGGTCCCACGCGGCCATCGCGTACCACGCCGCCTTGCCGTTCTTCAAATGAAATTCCACCAGTCGGTTTTGCGCATCGTTTTCCGTTTTTGCTCCTGGAGATGCGGTCAGCACTGCCAGCCCCAGGTTTTCCCCATTCATCGTGTTGCTCGCGATCGTCCCCGAATTCACGATCTGTTTGCCCCAAGTCGCAATCCACGTCACTCCCGCGTCCTTCCCCGAGGTTATGAGTGGGATGTCGGCAATCGCAGTCAGACCGCTCACAAACGTGAACTCATTCCCGCAATCCGCTGTAATCGCATGCTCGAATCCGCGCTCGCCGGCCCATTGCGTGATCCGCGATTTCAAATGAATAACTTTTCCGCCCGCATTCCAGCCGTCATACTCAACTTCCACAATCGACCGCACCGGCCCGCTCGCCAGAATCCTCCACTTCCGCTCCTTCACGTCGGCAACTTTCACCAGCTTTCCATTCACCATCCCCGCAACCGCCCCAATCCCAATCGCATCTCCCACTCGGAAAATGTCGCGTCCTTCCGGCGATTCCATGTGGTAGACGTAATCGGGCGTGGCGTACATGGACAATTGCAGCGTCGGCCGACGTTTGCCGTAGATGTCGATTGCATTTCGCGGATCGAAATACAGGCGGTAAGCGACCCGCTCGGACTCCCAGCCCAGCCCTTCAAATTTCTTGCTGAATAGCGCCGCGGTGCGTTGCTTATAATCGCGGCGCAACTTCCAGATGCGGTCCTCTTCGCCGTACGAAATCGTAACTACGCGCGATTGATGCGCTCCAAGACTCACTTGAAACGCAAGCTCGTCCGCTTTGCCATCACCGTCAAGATCGTCCACCTGCGACGGCAACTCTTCCGTCTGCAGCACCGTCGCGTCTTCTTCGAGACTCTGCGCATCGCTCACCGTCACGCTCATCGCGCCTGCCTTGAAGTCCGGCGCGATCTTTCGTATTTCCGCAATCGGAATGACAACGTTCGCCGCGCTCCGCGCCATCTCGCTCGGATTCGTCACAAGGATCTTGATGTTCTTGATCGGCTCTTCCGCTAGCGCGGAACCCGCGAACAAGCAAGCAATGACCCGCGCTGTCCTCAAAACCAGTTTTTTCATTATTTTTGGTCCTCGAAGAAAGGAAACAAAGTTGAAGCGCTGCAAACTCTCACTTCAGATAATCTTCCCGCCATGGCGTGAACACATCGATGACCAGCGAATCTTCCAGCGCGGAAGCGCCGTGTTCCACGCCCCCGCGCACCACAAACGTGTCGCCCGTCCGAATCTCAAAAGTTTTTCCCTGGCAGGAAACTTTCAAATATCCCCGCACCACATACACAATCTGATCGTGCGGATGGCTGTGCAGCGTTCCCACCCACTCCTTCACCATTTCATGTTCCGCGAGAAATAACTTTTCGTTGTAAGCAAGCACGCGCCGTTTCAGCCCTGCTTCCGGCTCGGACATTTTTCCTTCTTTGTGCCGCACCACTACAAGATCCGGAATTGTTTTCGTCTGTTCCATCCCTCTCCGCCTAACCCGCCTGCGTCTTCCGGTTTGCTTCTTTCGCTCCGGAAATCCGCGCGTCTCTTACCAAATCCACGAATAGCGCTGACAATTTACTGATGACATCTCCATCGCGAGCCTTGAGCGCTTCTTTCGAAATCATCTCGCCACCGACGCCAAGCGCCGCCGCTCCCGCTCGAATGTAGTCCGCTGCGGTTTCCAAATTCACTCCGCCTGTCGGCACAAAAGGTATTTGCGGAAAGGGTCCTCGCAACGCCTGTATGTATTTCGGGCCGCCCAAACTTCCACACGGAAAAACTTTCACGAAGTCCGCGCCCGATTTTGAAGCCTCCATAATTTCTGACGGCGTCAGCGCACCGGCCATGATCAGCAAATCCAGCTTGCGCGCGGTCGCCACAGTTGCCGCGTCGAATCCCGGCGTCACCAAAAATTGCGCTCCGGCGTCGGCGCATTTGCGTGCCGATTCTTCATCCAGCACCGTTCCTGCGCCGACAAGCACTTCCGGCATAGTTTTCACAAGCTCGCGAATCACTTCGACCGCTCCTGGAACCGTCATCGTAATTTCGACAATCGGAACGCCGCCCTTGCTCACGCAATCCGCCGCAAAGCGCGCCTCTTCCGCGGACGATGCGCGAATCACCGGCACGATTCCCACTTTTTCAATCAGCGCGCGTACTTCCTGCTTCTTCATGCGAACATGGCCTTTCAACGGGCGATTCGCGCCCCCGCTCCCTTCATCACCTGCAAAACTTCTTCGAGTGTCGCCATCGTCGTGTCTCCCGGAGTCGTCATCGCCAGCGCCCCGTGCGCAGCGCCGCACTCAACCGCCCATTGCGGTCCTTTTCCCGCTAAAAATCCATAGATCAATCCCGACGCGAACGAATCTCCTCCGCCCACACGATCGAGAATCTCCAAATCTTTCCGGTCCGGCGCCTGATAAAAACTCCTGTCGCAATAACAGGTCGCTCCCCAATCATTTCTCGTCGCCGTCGTCGCCTTCCGCAGCGTTGTCGCCACAACCTTGAACGGAAAATCCTTGACCACCGTCGCAATCATCTTTTTGAAATTTTCCGGATCGAGCGCGGATAGATTTTCATCCGTCCCCGGCACGTCATATCCCAGCGCTGCGGAAAAATCCTCTTCATTCCCCAGCATCACGTCCACATACGGCGCAAGCCGCCGGTTCACTTCCTGCGCTCTTTTCTTTCCCCCGATGGATCGCCACAGCGAATCGCGGTAATTCAAATCATACGAAACGACCACGCCATGCTTTCGCGCCGCTTGCATCGCTTCCAGCGCGACCTCCGGAGTCGTTTCCGACAGCGCGCAAAAAATTCCTCCCGTGTGCAGCCACCGCGCGCCCTTCTTTCCAAAAATCTCTTCCCAATTAGCTTCTTCTGGCTTCATCGCCGCAATCGCCGTATGCCCGCGATCCGAGCATCCTAGCGCCGCGCGCACTCCGAATCCGCGTTCCGTAAAATTCAATCCGTTGCGAACCGTTCGCCCCACACCGTCGTAATCCACCCATCGAATCAGCGACGAATCCACTCCGCCTTGGTTGATCAAATCCTGCAGCAGCGATCCCACGGGATTTTTCGCAAACGCCGTCACCACCGCCGCGTCCATTCCAAAACAGCGCTTCAATCCGCGCGCGACGTTGTACTCGCCGCCACCTTCGCTCACCGCAAATTGCCTCGTCGTCCAAATCCGGTATTCGCCGGGATCGAAGCGCAGCATCACTTCGCCCAAACTCACCAGATCCCAACGGCATCCTTCTTTTGGTCGCACCGCAAGTGTCATCGCTTCGTCACCGCCCCAGCCATCCGCCGTCCACGGCCAAAACGTGTCCGTGCACGTAGTCGCTCGCCCGAGAACACAGAAAAACCGCTGCGCCCGCAATATCGTCGGGCTCGCCCCAACGCCCCGCGGGAATTCGATCCAGAATTTGCCGGCTGCGCACAGGATCGTTTCGCAGCGCCGTGGTGTTGTCCGTCGCCATGTAACCGGGCGCGATCGCGTTCACGTTGATTCCCTTGGCCGCCCACTCATTCGCGAGCGCTTTCGTTAGTTGCGCAACGCCGCCCTTTGCCGCCGCGTACGCTGGAACCAAAATCCCGCCCTGGAATGAGAGCAGGGAAGCGATGTTCACGATTTTTCCCCCGTTGCCTCTTTCAATCATCTGCCTTCCGGCCAGTTGCGACAGTTGAAACACCGCCGTCAAATTCACTGCAATCAATTCGTTCCAGTCTTCCGCGGAATATTCCGTCGCAGGAGCCCGCCGGATCATCCCCGCGTTGTTCACCAAAATATCGATCGAGCCAAACTCTTCCACCGTTCTTTCAATCAAACTCGCGTACGTTCTCGCGTCCGCCAGATCCGCTGGAAAATAAAACGTCTTTCGTCCTATTGCTCGAATTCCGTCGAAAGCGGCACCCGGCTTCGCATCGCGCCCGTGGCAGCCAACGTTCGCGCCCGCTTTTGCCAGCGCCACGGCGATCGCGGCTCCCAGCCCGCGATGCGATCCCGTCACCAGCGCTTTTTTCCCGTCTAACTGAAACGCTTCCAGAACCATCAGCTCACTCTTGTCCAATTTGCGCGGGTTCAAGCCGCGGACTCAGCAAATGAATCACAAGCAGCGCCACAAGATACGCGGACGCGGCAATAAGAAACGGAATCTTGTAACTTCCGGTCCACTGCAAAACGTGCCCAACGATTTCCGCAATCAACATTCCGCCTATCGCCCCCGCCATGCCGCCGATTCCAACTACGGATCCGACGGCGCGAGAAGGAAAGAGATCGGAGGTCAGCGTAAAAAGATTCGCCGAAAATCCCTGATGCGCGGCGGCCGCCAGTCCGATCAAGAGTGTCGCTGGCCACAATCCCGATACGCGATATGTCATCGCAATCGGCAACACTGCGATCGCGCAGACGAGCATCGCCATTTTGCGCGCACCATTCACAGAAATGCCCCTTCGGATCAAGGACGATGAAATCCATCCGCCGCCAACACTCCCAATGTCCGAAATCAAATAAATCGTAAAGATGGGCAAGCCGATTTTTCCCAGAGTCAGTCCATGTTCCCGCTGCATGTAATCCGGAATCCAAAAAAGATAAAACCACCAGATCGGATCGATCAAAAATTTCCCGGCAGCGAACGTCCAGGTCTGTGTGTAGTTCAACAATTTCGCCCACGGCAGCTTTCCCGCGGGCAATATCGGGTCCGATTGAATGTACTTAAGCTCTTCCGGAGTGCACTGCGGATGTTCTTCCGGCTTGCGATACATAAGGAGCCAGAGCGCCAGCCACACGAATCCCAGTGACCCAGTCAACAAGAATGCCCAACGCCAGCCCAGAGATTTGGCGATCCACGGAATGAACAGAGGCGTAATCATTGCGCCGACGCTTGTTCCCGCGTTGAAGATTCCCGTGGCCAGCGCTCGTTCCTTTTTCGGGAACCACTCCGCCACGCTCTTGATACTCGCCGGAAAAACTCCAGCTTCACCAAAGCCGAGCGCCGCGCGGGCAATGGCAAACGTTAGAAAAGAATTTGCCGCTGCGTGCGCCATGGAAGCGAGGCTCCAAAAAACCATCGCCACGGCATATCCGATTCTCGTTCCCAGCCAGTCAATAACGCGCCCCATGCAAAGCATCCCTAGCGCGTAGGCCATCTGAAAAAATGTCACTAAGTGCCCGTACTGAATGTCGTCCCAGCCAAGCTCATGCTGCAGCGGCGTTTTCAGCACCCCGAGCACTTGCCGGTCCATGTAATTTTTCGTGATGCCCAGAAATAAAAGCCCGCAGATCACCCAACGATAGCGTCCAGCAAAGACGCCCAGTTTCTGCAAAGTACTGGATTGACTCGCGACGCTCGAGCGCTCTTTAGCCCTAGCATCCGCGATTACGTTTTCTTCCGGCATCTGCATCCTGTTGGATCTGTTTTTACTTGCGGCCGGCTTCCAGTCCCGATCCGCTCTGCCCGAATCCCGGTTGTATATTCACCACGCCGAACTGTCTGTCTTCCACTTCGCGATGCGCCGCCATCGCCCACAAAAACGCGATTCGGTGCCCCGGCACGGAAACATTCGGATGATAGCCGCTTGGCATCAACACCGCGTCGCCGTCGCGCACCACCGTCACCAGTTCCGGATATTGCGTATCGTTATACACCAGTTGAATCCCGTATCCCGGCTCGGGCATGTCGAAATATACGTACATCTCTTCCAGCATCTTCGCATGCTCGTGCGGCGGCCAGCTTGTCCAGTTGCCCGGATCCGAATACGTGAATCCCGCGACCAATCTCCCCGCCTCCACGTTTTTCGCAATCAACATGCTCAAATCGCGCGAAGAGCCCGGACCACCCGTCACAAACTTCAGCCCCGAGTCCTTCGATACATCCGCATAGCGCACAACCTTCAGCGGATATTTGCCCGCCACATCCGATGAAAATTCCGCCAGGTCCACCGAACTGCTCGTACTCACTTCAATTTTCGAGTCCCGCGGAATATACACCGCATCGAACTTTCCCAGCTCGATTTGTTGTCCGCCTGCCTTCACCGTCGCGCTTCCCGAAAGGCAAATCAACGCGGTCTCCCGCTCGCCATTGCTAAAGGCCACGCTCGGCTCCGAAGCATCTAGAATGATGCGCCCATAGGCCAAATGCCGCATCGTGCTGTTTCCGGGAGTCACCGCCTGATGGCGTCCCTTTTGGCTGTTGGTTTTGCGAAAAACCATTTTTTCCAACGCCATTTCCGCTTGCGTACTCATGCACAACTCCTTCTCTGTCCTCCCGCGCGCCGACACTCAAACAATATCGGCGCCGTCGCGGGTCGATTCGCTGCTGCGTCGTATCACGGCAAAGCTACCGCACTTCGCCGAACTTCTCTACAACTCCTCGCTCAGTTTCAGAACGTAAAACGCATGCCAAGCTGAAGCTGTCTCATGCTGCCCGCCGACGATATGGTTCCGAACGTGCCGGGGCTGGCCAAACTGGCCGGCGCCGTCGCGCCCGGAGGGCTCAAGTTCACGATGTTGAACGTGTTCGTACCTTCTATGCGAAACTCCAGCGCATACCTTTCAAAGAAGCGGAAGTCGCGGAAGATCGCCATGTCCACCGTCTTGAATCCCGGCTGATCGAGCAGATTTCGTGCCGAATTTCCATCCACGGGAGTTCCCGTAACGACCGGATTCCGCGTGAATGCCGCAATGTTGAACCAGCAAGTTGGCGTTCCAACATTCGCCCCGTTGGGACACGTGCCGGAATGCGGGTCGCCCACCAGATTCGCCCGGTCGCCGCCTGCTCCGTCCAGGTTTGCGTCCACGCCGTTCGCCACCGTAAACGGCACGCCGCTGTGATATCTCACGATGGGAGAAATGGACCATCCATTCAGAACAGCCTTCACTATACCGTTTCCACCGTACGAAAATTCGGGCTGCCACACCGCCGAAAACGAAACGGCATGTCTCTGGTCAATGTCCGCGCGACCTTTGTCTTCCGTCAGGATGGACATGTTCTGCGCGCCGCCTTGTGTCTGGTTATTGTCCAGCTGCAAGCTGTTCAGATTTTTGCTGAACGTATAAAACGCATTGATCAGCAAGTGGTGCGACATTCTCTTCGTCACCGTCAGTTGCATTCCGTGGTACGACGCCGTTTGGTTCGACTGCACCAGCAATACCTGTCCGAATCCCTGATTTGGGCGGCGTTGCTGCACGTTGCCCGTCGAGGGAATGGGAGTGGTCGTGATCAGCGGATAGTTCACATCTTGCGCAAACGGCAAATCATGCGCCAGGCTCCCCACGTAGCCGACCGACACGCTCAGGTCGTTCGTCAATTGCCGTTGCACGCTGAAGTTCATTTGATACGTGTACGGCCATTGGAAATTTGTGTCTATCCCTAGAATTCCTCCGCCATTGACGTACGCGCCTTGATACGGGAACGGATCCCCTCCGGCCAGCCCGCGATACGGATTGGCAAGACTTCCACCCGTCGCGAATTTTCCCGCTCCTGTGTTTGTGAAAGTCAGGCGCGTCGCGAATGGCTCGAAGTTCGACGGTTGGTTCCAGTTATTTCCTGAAAGACTGCCGTAGAAAACTCCAAACGCCGCTCGCACCGATGTCTTTCCGTCGCCAAAAGGATCCCACGCCAGCCCAAGTCTCGGCGAAACGTGGTGGTAGCGCACAGGCACGATTCCGCGCGTCACTCCCGGATCTCCTGGAAAAAGTTGTCCCACCGGCGCTACCGGGTTCACCGTGGATTGCACTCCCGCAACGTACGTTCCTTCACGGTTCTGCGGATCTGTCGGGGGCGTCTGAATATCCCAGCGCACTCCGAGATTCAGCGTCAATCGCGGAAAAATCTTGAAATCGTCCTGCGCGAACAGGGAAGTAAACCAGCTGTTCGTAAGTGCGCGGATCGGCGCATCCTGCGTAATGGCGCTGGGAATCCCGAGAAGGAAATCCGTAAGGGCATTACCGGGAACCTTCGGAGTCAGGGAGCTGTTCGCCGTCGCAGTGCCATTAAATGTATAGGTTCCGTAGTTGTTGAGCAGCGTATCCTGCACGTCCTTTTGCAGCATTACCTCTCCGCCGAACTTCAACGAGTGGTGGCCGCGCGTGTAGGTGAACGTATCCCGCACGGTGTAGAAGTTGCTCCCCGCCGTCGGGCCGCCAATGGCGTTGGTCAGATTGAAGAAATTGGTCACTGCAATATTCGGCAGCGACGGCTTTCCTTGTACCGTGATCGCCGATCCAAAATTAGCCAGCGAAGCATCTGCCGGAAGTCCCAGCGCCGGATTGGAAATGTTTAGCCGCCCGCCAAAATAACGCGTAAAGCCGACCCACGCCTGATTTACTTTGTTCGGGCCGATGATCCACGTGTCGCTTACGTTCGCGTTGTGCTGCCGCCAGTTGAACGTCTGAAGAGCCCAGGGCAATCCCTGTCCAGACGTCCCCGCCCGAATCGTATTGTCCCCCGCTGTCGTGTAATAGCTCACGCTGACGCGGTTATTGCTCCCGAAGCTGTGATCAACCTTTCCCAAATATTCGTCTGTGTTGAAAGGATTTGGGATCACGCCGAGCCATCCAGCCTGGCCGGAACTCGTTGTCGTGTTGGATGCCGGAATGGCTTGCGCGACGATATTAGCCGCCGCCGGATCGAAAAAGCTTGGGCAGATCACGTTATTCGTCTGCGTCCCTCCCGTCGGCAATCCCGTCGCGAGATCGCAGTGAAACTTCGTCCCGGGAGTCTGCCCTGCGTACGATGTCCCAGCCGGTACCACAAAGTTCGCTCCAGGCGTGTGCGAAAAATCCCCGCTCCTTTCCGCCGCCGTTGGAACAATCGCCCCGTTCAGAAACGTGCTTTGAATCTGCCGCAATCCACCGTACGAGAAAAAGAAAAACGTCTTGTCTTTCTGGATCGGTCCGCCAAACGTCACGCCGAATTGATTTCGGTGCAGTGGCGAACTCGCGGGATTCTTCCAGTCGTGCGCGTTCAGCGCGTTGTTGCGCCAGAATTCAAAGGCCGATCCGTGGAACTGGTTCGTCCCCGATTTTGTCACGACGTTGATGATGCCCGCCGCAAACCGTCCGTACTCCGCGTTGTAGCTATTCGTCTGCACGCGGAACTCTTCCACCGCGTCGGGATTTGGCGTCGCGTTGCCCGTGTTACGCAGGCCCGCCATGTTCGGCCCGCCATCCAGATAATAATTTACCGATCCTGCTCCGCCGTCCGTTCCCCCGTTGATCAGCGTTCTCTGCTCCGGATACCCAAGCACGATGCTGTTGTCGTTTCTCTCGACTCCCGGCGTGATATCCAGAAGCGTGTAAACGCTGCGATTCACCAGCGGCAAGTTTGTAATTTCCGCGTTCTCGATCGTGCGCCCCAGTTCCGGCGTGCTCGTGTTCACCAGCGGCACTTCCGCCGTCACCGTGACCACATCGCTTAAGTCGCCCAGCTCCAGTTGCGCGTCGGCCCGCGCATCCACGCTCACTTGCAGCACGATGCCCTTCAGCACCGCTTTCTTGAATCCCCTGCCGCTCACTTCGAGGTCGTACGTTGCCACCGGCAGAAATTCGATGCGGTATTCTCCCGCTTCGCTTGAGATCGCCGAGCGCGTCAGGTTCGTCTGCGTGTTGCGCGCAGTCACCGTGGCCCCAGCTACCGTCGCCCCACTCTTGTCAGTCACTGTCCCGAGAATGGTCGCCGTCGTTGTTTGCGCATGCGCGCGCCCCCCGCCCAGCAGCCACAGTACAGCTGCGATCAACCACATCGTTTGCTTGCGCTTCATGGCATCCTCCGGGAACGCTCCCCTCACCCCTGTGGGAAACGCTCCATGCTTAGCCGTACCGCATTGTGAGACTCAATCTCACATTGCAATTTGGCCCAAAAAATCCCCGGCTTTCGCCGGGGTACTCCCCTGAAAAATCCTAGCTCGCCGCTCTTCTCAGCGCTTCCAGCGGCAGCTCCTGATAACCCAATTCCGTGGATAGCGCTCCCGCCGCCTGCATCAGCGCCTGCGCCACTTCAGGAATTCTCTCCTTCGTCATTCGGAACGCCGGCCCGGAAATGCTCATCGCCGCGCTCAGTTTCCTCGAGTGCGCGTGTACCACTGCTCCCACGCACCGCAGCCCTTCTTCTTTTTCCTCGTCGTCGATCGCATATCCGCGCGACCTCACAGCCCGCAATTCATTCTTCAATCGCGCCAGCGTCGTGATCGTATTTGCCGTGATCGCTTTCAGTCCTGATTTCCGCACGATTGTAGCCACTTCCGTGTCTGGAAGCTCCGATAGCATCGCCTTCCCGACTGCCGTGCAATACGCCGGCGCGCGGCTTCCCACCGTGCACGCCGTCCGCACGCTTCGCTGCGACTCCACCTTGTCCACGTAAAAAACTTGCCCTTCATCCAAAATGCAGAAGAACACGGTTTCGCCGAAACGCTCTTGAAGCCGGTCCAGATACGGCCGCGCTCGCCCGCGCAAATCCAGTCCGTCAATCGCGCGCGACCCCAGCTCGTAGAGCCGCAGGCCCAACCGGTACCGCCCCGTCTCCGGACTCTTTACCACCAGCCGGTGCTGCTCCAGCACCATCATCAGCCGGTGCGCCGTGCTCTTGTGCAAACCCAGGGCGGGGCACAACTCCGCCAGGCTGCAATCGCTCGCGCTGTTCGAAAGCGCCGCCAGAGCTGCCAGCGCCCGGTCCAGCACCTGCACCTTGTAAGGCGATTTCACTGTCTTGGAATGTGGCACGCGTGCCATATTATGGAATCGCGTTTCCATGTCAAGAAAAAAAATCAATCTTTAACATCCAAACCTTTGCCCGCTCCTTTTCCGCCCGTTCAAATTCTGCCGCGCCCGAGCAGAATTTCGTTCAATTCCGCTGAATGGATTCTTCAATTCTTACAATTTGACACTCTTTCTCGCGCGCCTTACTCTTCACTTCTCATAACTCTGGGTAAGACCTCCGTTCTTGTCTGGCTCTGGGTTACTGGGCCAACCTGGCACTGCCGCCCACGGTTCTGCGCGTTACAATCTGCATAGACAGCGGCGCCTACGGGTACCACGCGTGACCACAGACGTGTTCAAATCAGCGACGCAAACTCCCATCTCGGCGAATGGCGACTTCTTGACTCCCGCCCAGCTCCCCATTGCCGTTCAGGACGCCCTCGCCTCCACCCCCTTCATCGACATTCACACTCATCTCTTCGCTCCCGGCTTCGGCAAACTTTCTCTCTGGGGAATAGACGAACTCCTCACCTACCACTACCTCGAGGCCGAATTCTTCCGTTCCTCCAGCATGACTCCCGAGCACTATTGGACCCTCTCCAAGACCGAGCAGGCCGAAGCCATCTGGCGCGCACTCTTCGTCGAAAACTCTCCCATCTCTGAAGCCACTCGCGGCGTCATCGCTGTCCTTCACTCGTTTGGTCTCCCCACTGATCACGGCGCACTCTCTGAAGCCAGACACTTTTTCAGAAACCAGACTCTCGAGGCGCATATTCCACGCGTCCTTGAGATAGCGGGCATCAGCACCGTCGTCATGACCAACGATCCCCTCGACCCCGACGAAGCCCCCCTCTGGCTCAATGGTGTTCCTAACCACAATCAATTCCACGCCGTCCTGCGTCTCGATCGCATTCTCAATACTTGGCCCGACCACTGGCAGACCCTCGCCACGCAAGGCTACTCCGTGGATGCGCAAGCCTCAGGAAAATCCATCGCCGAAGTGCGCCGCTTCCTCGCCGACTGGGCCAAGCGCATGCAGCCCGTTTACATGGCTTGTTCTCTGCCGGACACTTTTGAATTTCCCGGCGACACTCTGAATAGCCTGTTACTGCGCGACGCCGTGCTTCCCGCTTGCCGCGAACTGGGTTTGCCGCTCTCCCTGATGATCGGCGTTCGCAAGCAAGTCAATCCGCGAATCCGTCTCGCAGGCGACGCCGTCGGCAGAGCCAATCTCCGCTCCCTCGAAAATCTTTGCCGCGATTTTCCTTCCAACCGTTTTCTCGTCAGCGTCCTCAGCCGCGAAAATCAGCACGAGCTCTGCGTCTTCGCGCGAAAGTTCAACAACCTCATGCCCTTTGGTTGCTGGTGGTTCATGAACAATGCTTCCATCGTCGAAGAGATCACTCGCGAGCGCCTCGAAATGCTCGGCGCAAGCTTCATCCCGCAACATTCCGACGCCCGCGTCCTCGAACAAGTCATCTACAAGTGGGCCAACACGCGCAGAACGCTCGGACCCATCCTTGCCGAAAATTATCGCCTCTTGTCCGAAGACGGTCGCGGCGTCACACCCGCCGACATTCAGCGCGACGTCACGCGCCTCTTCCGCTCCAATGCCGAATCCTGGATGGGCCTCCGCCCGCGCCCCTGAAATTCTTCCTTTAGCCTCTCGCGCTCATCGCGGCTTCGTGTTCAAATATTTTCCTAACCTCCGTGGAGGATCGTAATGAGACGCATCGCTCGAATCTCTGTAATCGCCGGCGTCGCCGCTCTAATTCTTTTCGCGCTCCATCTCGCGAATCCCGCATTGCGCGCGCAGAACGCAAGTTTCCATAACGCGCCCCCTTCCGCGAAAACCACAAAAAATCCCTACGAAGGCCAGCAACCCGATGCCGCCAGATCCGCCTATCAATCCCGCTGCGCCGCTTGCCACGGCCCCAACGGCGAAGGCTCCGGCAACATTCCAAATCTCACGAGCCCCAAAGCACAAGGCGCCAGCGACGGCGAACTCTTCTGGTACATCACCAAAGGCGACGTGAACAACGGCATGCCCTCGTGGGAAAGCCTCCCGGAAAAAGATCGCTGGCAAATCGTCAATTTTCTCCGCGTTCTCGGTGGATCGAAGCCCGGCTCTCCTCGCGTGCGTCTCTCCGCCGATGAAGCAGTGGCAACCGCAGCGAGCGCTCCACCTCCGAAAGCGCCCTTCACCGACTACCGCTACGAAAAACCCGGCGCCGTTCGCAAAATTACGCTCGACGATCTGCCCGCTCCTTTCGCCACGGCCTCAGCAGGCAATGGTCCTCAACTCGTTCCGCGCCCGGAAAACGCATGGCCGCAAGTGCCCCCGGGCTTCACGGTCGAACTGTACGCCTCCGGCCTCAACGAGCCGCGCTTGATTCGCGCCGCTCCCAACGGCGATTTCTTCGTCGCAGAAAGCCGTTCCGGCGAAATTCGCGTTTTCCACGGCATCACCGCGGAAGGGAAGCCAGAACGCGCTGAAATTTTCGCCACGGGCCTCAAGCGTCCCTTCGGCATCAATTTTTTCCCGCCGGGTCCGGATCCACAATGGATTTACATCGGCAACACCGACTCCGTCGTTCGCTTCCCCTACAAGAACGGCGACCTGAAAGCGTCGGGCCCTTCCGAACACATCGCCGACGTCCCAGGAGGCGACGGCCACTGGACTCGCGACATTCAATTCACGCCTGACGGCAAGAAAATGTTCGTCTCCGTCGGCTCCGCTTCGAACATTGATGATCCGGATACAACTCCCGCCGAAAAAAATCGCGCCGATGTTCTCGAATTCAATCCCGACGGCTCCGGGATGCGCGTTTATGCCTATGGCATCCGCAACTGCGTTGGCATGGCCGTCAATTCAAAAACCGGCGAGCTCTGGTGCTCCGTCAACGAACGCGATGCCCTCGGCGACAATCTCGTTCCCGACTACATCACACACGTGCAGGATGGCGGCTTTTACGGCTGGCCCTGGTGGTACATGGGCGGCCACCAGGATCCTCGCCACGCCGGAAAGCATCCGGAACTCAAATCAAAAGTCATCACGCCGGATGTAATCCTCCATCCGCACAACGCCTCTCTCGAAATGGCTTTTTACGATGGCAAACAATTTCCCGCGGAATATCAGGGCGATATTTTCGCCGCCGAGCACGGTTCCTGGAACAAATCCGTTCGGGTCGGATATGAATTAATCCGCGTCCCTCTACACCAGACGGGCCACGCCTCCGGCGAATACGAAGATTTCATGACCGGTTTTGTCGTGGACAATGGCCACGTTTGGGGACGCCCGGTCGGCGTCACCGTCGCGCACGATGGTTCGCTTCTCGTTACCGACGACGGCTCCAAATCCATCTGGCGCATCAGCTATACAGGGAAGTGAACCAGCCGCAATTTACGGCTTCAGGCGCAGCATCACAACGCCGTGCGCGGGCACGGCGACGGAATATTCTTCGCCGCTGAATTTAACATCGCTGTGCGCCCACAAATCTCTTCCGCTCTTCGGCGCGGATTTCAGTCCAATCTCCGCCCACTTCACGTTCGCTTTTTCCGGTGCCGCCCCACGATTGAACACTCCAATGGCTATCCCACCATCAGCTAACTGTCTCGTCCAGACTTCCTGTTCTCCCGATTTTGAAACGCGCCGCCCCTGCTTGCCCGCCTTGTCCTGATTAACTGCAATCACTTCGCGGTTCGTCAAAATCTCCAGAATCGCCGGCTTCATGTCGCGCAGGTCATTTCCCGCCAGCAGCGGGGCCGCCAAAACCGCCCACAAACTCATGTGCGTGCGGTACTCATCTTCATTCATTCCGCCGTTCCCAATCTCCAGCATGTCCGGATCGTTCCAGTGTCCCGGGCCCGCCCACGGAGCCAATTCATCCTGCGCAAATCCAATCTTCGTCATCGAGTCCCACGCGTCGCGAATATCTCCCGTCGTGCGCCACGCGTTTCCGCCAACGTCCGCGCCCCATTTCCATACGTCCGCGCGCCCGTACTGGCACAAGCTGTACAGAATCGGCCGCCCCGCTTTCAAAAGCGCATCGCCCATAATCTGATACACCGCGCGCATCTCTTCATCCGTGTAAAGATTCCGCGCCCCGCACCAGTCGTACTTCAGATAATCGATTCCCCACGCCGCGTATGTCTTTGCATCCTGCTCTTCATGCCCATAGCTCCCTTCGTACCCCGCGCACGTGTTTGGCCCGGGCGAAGAATAAATTCCAATCTTCAATCCTTTGCTGTGTACGTAATCCGCCAGCGCTTTCATGTCCGGAAATTTCTTGTTCGTCGTAATATTCCCGTGCTCGTCCCGCCCCGCTTCCCACGTGTCGTCAATGTTGATGTACTGATAGCCCGCTTCTTTCATTCCGTTTGTCGCCATCGCGTCGGCCATTCCCCGCACGGCAGCGTCGTCCACGCGCCCCGCGAATTTGTTCCAACTGTTCCAACCCATCGGCGGCGTTCGCGCCAGTTCGTTGTCCGCTACCTTGTGAAGTTCCGGCAGAGCGCGCCGCACCGGATATGCTCCTTCGCTCGCCGGCACGCGGCGCGCAATCATCTCCACGAGCGGCGCATCCGGCCGGCGTCTCGTCGCCACGTGCAATTCCTCGCCAACCAATTTGCCCTCGTACTTCACGCGCCGCTCGCTCGTGCCGTCCGCCATGCTGCCCGTCAGCGTAAAACCGTCGGCTCCGCCCGTGCTTTCCACAATCTTGTAATAGAACTGCGTCACACGGATCGTTCCTGTAATTCGCTCGCCTTCTTGCTTCAAATCGAGATACGTCGTTCGGAACGTTCCGTCCGGCAGTGGATCTTTCACCGCCCAGTTTCCCGTCAAGTCCGCCGCAAAACATGGACTCGCGAAAGTCATCAGCAAAATTGCAAGAAATGTTTTCATGGCCGACGCAGACTACAACAAAGAGAAATCGCCCGCAAAAGTTTTCGCGCATTTCATCCCTTAAAATTTGTCGGCAAGCGCTGTTCGAATCCACTCTGCGATTCGCTCGGGGAATTTCTGCTGTACGCTATTGCGGTTATGAACAACAATCCGGTGCGCATTCCTTATGCCGAAGTTTTCTCCGTTCTCGAGAAAATTCTTCTCAATCTGAATTTCAGCGGCGACCGCGCCCGCCTCTGCGCGCAACTCTTTGCCGACACCAGCCGCGACGGCGTCTACTCTCACGGCCTCAACCGCTTTCCCCAATTTGTGCGCATGATCAAAAGCAGAGTCGTCCGCGTAGACGCCGAGCCGAAACTCGTTTCAACTTTTGGCGCGCTCGAACGTTGGAACGGCAACGCCGGCCCGGGCAATCTTAACGCCTGGCATTGCATGCAACGCGCCATCGCCCTCTCTCGCAACCATGGCATCGGCTGCGTCGCCCTCGCCAATACTAATCACTGGATGCGTGGCGGCAGCTACGGTTGGCAAGCCGCTGAAGCCGGTGTCATCGGAATTTGCTGGACCAACACGCTTCCGAACTTGCCTCCGTGGGGAGCCACCGATCCGCGCGTCGGCAACAATCCGCTCATCGTCGCCGCCCCGCGCGCCTCCGGCCACGTCGTTCTCGATATGGCCATGTCGCAATTTTCCTACGGCGCCCTCGCCGTCTATCGCATGCGAGGCGAGCAGTTGCCCGTGGATGGCGGTTTCGATTCCGCAGGAAATCTCACGCGCGATCCCGCGGCCATCGAAGCCTCCCAGCGTCCGCTTCCCATCGGCTACTGGAAAGGCTCCGGCCTCGCTCTCCTTTTGGACATGGTCGCGGCGCTACTTTCCGCCGGCTGCGCTACGCATCAGATCGAGCCAATCCCCGAACGCGAAACAGATCTCTCGCAAGTTTTTATCGCTATCAATCCCGCCTCTCCGGCGTCCGCCTCCACAAACATCGCCGACGAAATCATTGCGTATCTTCACGCAACTCCCTCTGCTCCCGGGAAAAGTGTCCGCTATCCCGGCGAACGCGTCCTCGAAACTCGCAAACAAAATCTTGCCGAAGGAATTCCCGTTGACCCACAAATCTGGCGCGAAGTTCAAGCGCTCGCATAGTGTAGCCCCACTAAAGAGTGCGTTCTCGAATACTATGTTTTCCCGGTGCTCCCATCTGCGCTAGAGTAGCGGCGCGTTTGCAATTCACTCGGATTTTCAGGGTGCGCATGAAAGCGCTTCTGCTCACGCAATACAAACAACTGGAACTCGCCGAACTCCCCGATCCCGCGCCCGGCCCTGGCGAGGTTCTCATTCGAGTCGCCGCTTGCGGCATCTGCGGCAGCGACGTTCACGGCTACGACGGTTCTTCCGGCCGCCGCATTCCGCCCATCGTCATGGGCCACGAAGCCGCCGGAATCGTCGCGGTGCTCGGCAAAGGCGTCACGGAGTTTGCCGCAGGCGATCGAGTTACGTTCGACTCCACCGTCTTTTGCGGTTCCTGTGCGCACTGCCGCCGCGGCGAAGTCAATCTCTGTGACAATCGCCAGGTTCTCGGCGTCTCTTGTTCCGACTATCGGCGCGCGGGCGCGTTCGCCGAATTTGTCGCCGTCCCTTCGCGCATCGTCTACCGCTTGGCGGGGAATCTTTCCTTCGCGGAAGCCGCGATGCTTGAAGCGATCGCCGTCGCCGTGCACGCGGTTTCCCTGGCACAAATTTCCGCGGGCAGCAGCGCCCTCGTCGTCGGCGCGGGAATGATTGGACTTCTCAGCGCACAGGTTTTACGCGCAGCCGGATGTTCGCGCGTTTTCGTCACGGACATTGACGCGTCGCGTCTAAAACTTGTGCAAACTCTCGGCGCAACCGCTGTCTTATCCGCTGAAACAGATGTCGCTCCTCAAATCTTGCAACTCACCCGAGGCGCCGGCGTTGACCTCGCCGTGGAAGCCGTGGGCGCAACAGAAACGGTCACCGCCTCAATCGAAAGCGTACGCAAAGGCGGCACAGTCATTTTGGTCGGCAACATCTCGCCTCAAATCACCATTCCTCTCCAAAAAATCGTCACTCGCCAAATTCGCTTGCAGGGTTCTTGCGCTTCCGCGGGAGAATATCCCCGTGCCATGGAACTCCTCGCGTCAGGCGCAGTTCGAGTGAAACCGCTCATCACGGCAATCGCTCCTCTCGCCGAAGGGCCGCAATGGTTTGCGCGCCTTCACTCTCGCGAGCCAAATCTGATGAAGGTCGTTCTTACGCCGGGAGCAATCTCGTGAGCGATCAGCTCTTCGATCTCACGAGCCGGGTCGCCATTGTCACGGGCACAAGCCGCGGCCTCGGCCAATATTTTGCCCACGCCCTTGCCAAAGCCGGAGCCGACCTCGTCCTCACGAGTCGCGACAAAAATCGCCTGGCGCCTTTTGAATCAGAAATCCGCGCGCTCGGCCGTCGCGCCATTTCGCTCGAGCTCGATGTCCGCGATCACGAAAGCATCGAAAAAATGGCCGCCGCTGCGGAAAACGAATTTGGCCATCTGGATATTCTCGTGAACAATGCGGGCTGCAACGTTCGCAAACCCGCGCTCGAGGTTACCTGGGACGATTGGAATCTCATTCTCGATACCAATCTGCGCGGCAGCTTTTTCGTCGCGCAATCCGTAGCCCGCCGCATGATTTCGCGTGAGTACGGCCGCATCATCAACATCGGCTCCGTCACCAGCGTTTCCGGGTACGCAGGCCTCGCTCCCTACGGCGCGAGCCGCGGGGGCATCCGCCAGTTGACCATGAGCCTCGCCGACGATTGGGGCAAGCACGGCATCACCGTGAATTGCCTTGCGCCCGGCTGGTTTCGCACGGAGCAAAACAAAGTTCTGTACGAAAACAAAGAATGGGTCGAGTACCTTGTCGATCGCATTCCTCTGAAGCGCCCCGGCCAGCCGCATGATCTCGACGGTGCAATCGTGTTTCTCGCTTCGGAATCCAGCGCTTATATCACCGGCCAGACTTTGCTCGTGGATGGCGGCATCTCAACCGGTGCGACGCGGGCTCTCGTTTCAAACCAGCCCGGCAGTGTGCAGAAGTAGAATGTTTGTTTTACAAGGAGCTGAAAGCATGTGCGGAAAATTTATTCGCTTTACGATTCTCTCTGCCGGTCTGGTTTGTTTGTTAGCGTCGGCCGCAACTCAGCCCGCCGCCGCTCAAAAACCTTTGCAGATTTATTTTGTGGATGTGGAAGGCGGCCAGGCTACGCTTTTCGTCACTCCGGCCGGGCAATCACTGCTCATTGACGCTGGCTGGCCCGGATTCGGCAGTCGCGATGCCGACCGCATCGTGGCCGCAGCCAAAAACGCCGGCCTCGCGAAAATCGATTTCGTTTTGCTCACGCACTACCACAGCGACCACACCGGCGGCGTCCCGCAGCTCGTCGCCAAAATTCCAATCGGCGAATTTATTGACCACGGCGAAAATCGCGAGCCCGCAAATCCGACGGCGCAAATCTATCAGGACTATCTCAAAGTCATTGCAGAAAAAAAGATCAAGCGGACCGTTGCAAAAGCCGGAGACGTCCTTCCGTTGCAAGGAATCAAAGCCGAAGTTATCAGCGCGGATGGCGCGGTCATCGCGAACGCGCTTCCCGGAGCCGGCGCAACTAACGACGCATGCAAAACAGCGCCGCAGCCTCCCGCCGACACGACCGAAAATCCACGTTCGCTCGGCACGCTTTTCACTCTCGGCAAGTTGCGCATTCTGGATTTAGGCGACCTCACTTCCGACAAGGAAATGCTGCTGATGTGCCCCCTAAACAAAATCGGCCCCGTGGATATTTACATCGTCTCGCACCACGGCTCAATCACCAGCAACAGCGCCCTTTTCCTCAACGGCATCGCTCCGCGCGTGGCCATCATGGATAACGGCGAAACAAAAGGGGGCGCGCCCTCCTCCTGGGACGCTGTGAAGAAATCGGCTCACCTCGAAGATCTCTGGCAGCTTCATTTCTCAAAGGAAGGCGGCGCCGATCACAACGCGCCGGAGCCCTTCATCGCAAATCTTGCAGGAACCGACCCGGGCAACTATTTGAAACTCACAGCCTGGCCGGACGGCCATTTCGAAGTTTTCAACGCAAGAACGCAAACCGCCAAGAGTTACACCGCGCATTAAACGCACTTGCGATTTGCACGGCCAGGCACCCCTGCTGTGGTACGCTTTGGCCCTGCTTCGTTAGCAAAACTCACGGTATCCCTTCTGCGGCTTTAATTCGGCTAAACCACTGCTTTAGATTTTCCAGATTGACAGGGACGCAAACGTGCTCCTAATGTCGCCACACTGAATCTATTCAAGAATTTGATTGCCATTATTCAGCGAGTCGATGGTGCGTAGCCGTGTAGTTCGGGCGGACGGGCGGCGCATGCCTCGGGACACAGCCGGCGACCCAGGTTGGCCCGATGAAAGGGAAAAACAGAGATGAAGAAGAATCTCCTCATTGCCGTTTTGGCTCTTCTATTCGCTCCTGTGATTTCTCAAGCGCAAGGCTTGGGAAGCATCTCCGGCAGAGTGACGGATCCCAATGGAGGCGCGGTGGCCGGCGCGCAGGTGACCGCCACGCAAGAAGCGACGGGCTTTACCCGCTCCGCGACTACAGACGCGGACGGGCTTTACGTCATTCCATCTCTCCGGCCCGCAACGTACCACGTGACCGTCGAGGCCAAGGGATTCAGCACGTCGAAGCAGATGGACATCGTTTTGCAAGCGGACCAGGCGCTGGCTTTAAATGTGACCTTGTCGGTGGGCTCAACCACGGAAACGGTGACGGTCGTGGGCAACGCCTTACAAGTGGACACATCCACTTCCACGCTGAAGCAAGTGATTGAGCAGCAGCGCATTTCCGAATTGCCGCTGAATGGACGCAATGCGGCGCAGCTCACCCTACTTGTTGCGGGCGCAGTGAACTCTCCGAACGGCGGCGCCGACCAGGGAGCGACGAAAACTTTTCCCGGCGCGGTGACTTTTTCCGCGAACGGAGCGCGGCAGAACGCCATCAGCTACCAGCTTGACGGCGGAAACTACGTGGACGAATACACGAACGTGAACCAGCCGTTTCCGTTCCCGGACGCGCTACAGGAATTCAGCGTGCAGACGAGCAATTACAGCGCCGAGTACGGCTCGAACGCGGGTGGCGTTGTGAACGTGATCACGAAATCCGGAACGAACAGCATTCACGGCGATGCGTTTGAGTTCAACCGCAATCCGGTCTTCAACGCGCAAAACTTTTTCGCCACGCCGACAACTCAAGACCAGGTGAAGCGCAATCAATTCGGCGGCACCCTTGGCGGTCCCATTCGCAAGGATAAAACCTTTTTCTTCGGCGGTTATCAACGCACAGCGTTCCGCAACCTCGTCCTCGGCAGCCAGAGAGCTGTCGGCCAGACCGATATCAGCAATTTCCTCGCTGCTGGACCGTTCTTGAATCCCGCCAATCCCACGGGGCCCCATCTGCCTGGAACGATTGATCCGGCAGTCGCAACGCTGCTTGGGATCATTCCCGGCTGCAACGTCGCTGCTTGCGGTGCAGCTTTCAACGCTAACGCCGGCCAGCTTGACCCGAATGCCAAGTTTTCGTTAGTGGGTTCCATTCCCACTGGCTCGAATCCGACTGTTCCTTTTTCCAAGCCGGACATTGAGAACTTTGATTCCGCTATCGGCAGGATTGATCATTCCTTCCGGGAAAGCGACAAACTCAGCGGCCGTTACGAATTTGACCGTTTCACGAAGGCCGCGGTCTTCAATCCGATGCGGCTTGTGTCTTATACCGATGCGACGTTCTCAATCATCGCGCAGAACTTTTTGGCGCACGAAACTCATGTCTTCTCTCCGCGGCTGATCAACGATTTTCGTTTCAGCTACTCGCGGGAAGTTTCGCACCGCGGTCCCGGAGCGAATGCAGCGGATGTTACTGCCTTTGGCGTGAACCTCCCGTTCCAACCGAGTCCTTCCGGTATCCAAGGCGTCGGTGTTCAAGGTGGATTTAGTTTTGGAGACAATCCGCCGGCATTTTTCACGCGCAACAATTACACCTTTGCCAATGACGTCAGCTGGGAAAAAGGCAAACACGATATTCACTTCGGCGCGTCGGTCGAACGCAGTCTCGTGGACCTGGACAATCAATTCAACCAGCCGGGAATCTTCGGCTTCGGCACATCGGACAACTACTTGTCCGCTGCTCCCATATCGGCTGTGCAAGGCGGAAGTCTGGCAACCTATCAGTTCTTTCTGGCGGGAATCCTTTCGGATGGAGCTGGCGTCGGAAACGGCTTTGCTCTTCAACAAGGCGCTGGCGAGTTCAAACAAAATCGAGCGAATTTCGTTGGCTTCTACTTTCAGGACAATTATCGCGCTACACGGCGTCTAACGCTCAATCTTGGCCTGCGCTACGAACCCGCATTTCCCTGGAGCGATCTGGGCGACCGCTGGGCGCAAGTGAATCTGGCGGCAATGGCGGCGGGAACGGTATCCCGCGTATATCCCAACGCGCCTCCAGGAATTTTCTTTTCCGGCCAGAACGGTATTGGCAACGATCCGGGCATGCCAGACAACGCTTTGAGAACTAACTCGAAAGGATTTGCGCCGCGCCTCGGTTTTGCCTACGACGTATTTGGCGACGGCAAGACGAGTTTGCGAGGCGGCGCGGGAATTTTCTACGACACGCGGGTGATGGGAATGCTCAGCAACCGTTTCGTGGATGAATGGCCGTTCAGCCCGCAATTCATTCTTTCCACGGCAGGCAGCAGCGCTCCGACCGCTTCTTCCAGTCCGGGTTCCTTCAGCGACCCGTTGTGCACACAACCCTCCACGCAAGCTGCCTTGCACTGTGACGGCGGACAGGCCACGAACTATCCAACGTTCCCGAGCCCTTTCCCTGCGCCCACAAACTTCGCTTACAAACCTCCCTTCAACGAAATCGCCGTGAGCTACGACCCCAGCGGCGACTATCACGTTCCTACAACTTATGAATGGAACCTGACAATCGAACGGCAACTACCGGCGAACCTCTTGTTCCGCATCGGCTACGTAGGTTCCCGCACTCTGCACATTCTCGAAACGCAGTATTACAATCCGGCATTGCCGTATGATCCCACGAACACTGTAGGAATTCCCGGATGCCCGGGCTCTGCGCCGACCACTCAAGGCAAAGCCGCGGTTGGCCTCGCCAATTGCACCGTATTTATTGGCAGCGGCGGCGCATTCAAGACGAATACGTTTTCTTCCACAGTTCAGGCCGATATAACGGACATCAATGCGAGTTATCACGCGTTACAAACATCAATAGAAAAGCGAATGTCACATGGCTTTACTTTCCTCGCGAACTACACGTACTCGAAGAGTCTGGATGATCTTCCGTTTGGCGAAGGCGTTTCGGGGTTCGACACCGGATACTCCACTCGTCCATTCAATGATCCTCAACGGCACAAAATCGACTATGGCCCCTCGGGCTTTGACCATACGCACGTATTCAGCGGGTCATACGTCTGGCACTCGCCGACAATAAGAAATTCCAGCGCGCTCCGTCGCTACTTGCTGGGTGATTACGAAATTGGCGGCATCGTTTCGGCCGCCAGCGGCCGCCCCATTACCGTTCTTCAGGGCACTGAGATCTCCGGCACAGGTATCGGCCAGGATCGTGGCACATTCATTTCCGGTGCCGATCCCTACAGCTCAGCAGGTTGCGCGGGCGTAACTGCAAAATGTGTGAGTTGGCTAAATGTGGCGGCATTTCAGCCGACAAAAGTGACGACAGGTTGCACGCCTCCAGCCACAAGTTGCAATAATCCGGCGATCTTTGGGACGTTCGGCAACGTTGGCAAGAACGTGTTGAGGCTGCCGAAGACCTCGAATTGGGACGTGCAAGTTTCCAAGTACTTCAACTTCACAGAGCGCTGGAAGCTGCAGCTTCGCGCGGAATACTTCAATGTGCTGAATCATCCGAACTTCGCACCGGAAAGCATCAGCACGGGCGTTGTGAACGGCACAGATCAGATCAGCGCGTTCGACAAGATAAACGGCAACTCAGCTTTCGGTACATTTCGCGCGGGGCAAGTCGGCGATCCGCGGGTTGCGCAGCTTGCGGCGAAAATATTCTTCTGATTTTTCACCCCAATGCAAACACCCAAAACCGGGGCGTCGTTTTAAGGCGCCCCGATTTTTTGTTTGGGCAGCAGCGAAACGTATTAACATCGCAGTCCGTGTTAGAGAAAATTTTCAAATTGTCCGGAGGTGATTTGAGATGAAAATTTTTTTGTTATTCTCGCTGGTGGTGATTCCGTTTGTTGCGGTGGAGTCGCAGGCTCCGGCCCCTGCCGGGTTCGAGCACTGGACAAGTGCTGACTTGCAGGGACTGAACAAAATGCTGGGGGAGAAGGCGGCAGGGGACGCGCATCATGCGGCGTCGAAGACACTTGTGGACTATCAAAATGATTTATTCATGCTGGCGCACCGGGAGGCGGACGGGCAGGTGGAGCTGCATGAAACGCAGGCGGACGTTTTTTTCGTGGAGTCGGGGTTGGCGACGCTGGTGGTGGGAGGAACCCTGAAGGGCGGAGAAACAACCGCGCCGCACGAGAAACGCAACGGCACGATTGAAGGCGGCACGCGGCAAAAATTGTCGGCGGGGGATGTTGTGCGGATTCCCGCGAACATGCCGCATCAATTGCTACTGGATGGAGGGAAGGAGTTTACGTACTTCGTGATCAAAATTAAGGGTTACTAGACTTCCGGATTTGTGAAAGCGGCATCGTTTCGGGTAACGGGTTCAGTTTGAATTATGAGTTTGCTTGCCGCGAACAAAAATTCAGCCTGACCCACTACTTTTTTCGAGCGCTTCAGGCGCCAGCGCCAGGACCGATGGCCACGACATAGTACATTGCCGGTGTGGAGCCGACGTTCTTGATGCCGTGGACTTCTTTGGAGCGTACGAATCCCACCGAGCCCGGTCCGATCTGCGTGCTATTGCCTTCGATCGTTAATTCTACTGTTCCTTCGCGGATGAGCCACATTTCCGAATGGACGTGACTGTGAGGCGGATGAGGCATGCCGCCCGGCGGGAGCGTCGTTTCGTGGACCTCGACGGATTCGCCGGTGGCCAGTTTCCCCTTCAGAACGCCACGAATCTCAGCGCCGGTGGCGGCCTTGTGCGGAGCGAGCTTCTCGAAGGGAAACGTTGCGGAAGGCAGGCCTTTATCGTCCTCGGCGGCTGCGGTGACTGGAAAGATTGAGGGGATCAATACCGCGGGAAGTGCTGCACATAATTCGCGTCGCGTAACGGACATGCTTTTTCTCCTTATCTGTCTTCAAATCCGAACGAAAGTCTACCAGGACGAGGTCAACGATAAGCGGAGGCGAAGTCTTTGAAGGCGGCTTCGGTGGAGTCGGGAGTGGCGATGGCAGAAGTAATCAGGACGCGGTAGCGGAAAGTGGCGGAGGCGTGGGGAGCGAGTGAGAAGTTTAGTTCCTCTTTACCATTGCTGAAGATTTTTTGGCCGAGCGGATTGACGGCGAAGAGTCCGTAGCCGCGAGCGTGCCAGTAGGTGGGAAAGCCGGGATTGGAAGGATGGTCGAGGATGGTGATGGTGACGGGTTCCGTGCCGACCATGCCGCTGAGATTGCACCAGCGGCCGCGAGTACCCCAGGCAGCGTCGCCTTTTTTCCCTTCGCTGGTGAGATAGGTGCCGTTGACTCCGGTGTTGTCGAGTTTGGCGACGGCGGTGGGACGGCCGCTGGCGTCGGTAAAGACTTCGGCTTTGTCGGAAGGAATTTCGAGCGCACGGATTACGCGAATGCCGAGCATGCCATCCTTGGCGTCGGGGAAATTCACTTTGGAATCTAGCGCGGTAAGCGTGGTGATGCGGTCAACGCTGCGGAAACCGGGACCGCCGCGGAAGACAAAGTGGGTGTGTTCGTTGAGCAAAACCTTTTTGTCGAAGGTGACCCAGTCGGTGTCCACGTCGAGTTCGCCTTGCGCGCCGCTTTTTGCGGAGACGATTTTGCGCTGGAGAATCGTGCCCATTTTTGGAGCCTGGTCGGGCTTGATGGCGTCGGAGTTGTTCCAGAAGTCGAGGCCGTTCACGTCCTCGTAGTTGAACCAGAGCCCGGCGTGATGAGGATGGTCAATGCGTTCGCCCGGGCGTTGTTCGAGCGGAAAGCCGCGAGTGACGATGGTGCCATTGGCGGTGCGGAGCGGGCAGAGAACCGGTTTTTTCAGAGTGGTGGGCCAGATGTAGGAAGTGAAGGGTTTTCCATCGATCGTCACATCGACTTTGCGATCGGCTTCATCGACGACGACGCTGACGTGATTTTTTTCTTCTGGCGATTTTGGCTGCTTCGGCGCGGCGAAAACGACAGACGTAAAGTAAGCGGCAACGATGACGAGAGACAGGGAAGCACCGGCGATGGGGAGGCGCATGATCAGCTCTTGCCTCCGATGACGACTTGCTGTTTGGCGTCGTCGAAGGTGATTCGCTGGCCGGTTTGGATGGCCGCGACGTTCATGCAAAGCGCGATCGAGTGGCTGTAGCCGGCGTCAATGTTGGCGTTGGTGGCCTTGCGACTGCGAACGCACTCGAGCCAATTGCGGACGTTTGCGACGGTCATGTCGTCGGCGCCGGTGTCCGCGGCGGTGCTGGCAGCAATGGTGATTTGACTGAGCGAAAGTTTGGCGAGCTGATTGGACTTCATGTCCATTTCGGCGGCGGATTTTTCGGTGAGGCCGCCGTCGGCGGTGATTTCGTTTTTGTCGAGGTCGAGGGTGCCGCCGTTGGAAAAATAGAGTTCCTTGATGCCGCCGTAGGAATTGGTCATGCGGGAAGAGTAGATGACTTGAAAACCCTTGGAAGGATCGTCGAGCGGGCCGTAATCGAAGACGGCGGTCATGGTGTCCCAGTTCTGGCGGCCGTCGCGCCATTTGTAGACGCCACCGTTGGCGACGACGCTGCGCGGATGGGGCAGGCCGGTGAACCAATGAACCGTGTCGATCTGATGGACGAGCCATTGATCGGGAATGCCCGAGGAAAAAGGCCAGAAGAGGCGGAACTCGAGATATTTGCGGGCGTCGAAGGCCTGGTGGGGATGGTTGATGAGGTAGCGCTTCCAGTCGGTGTCTTCTTCGCGAAGTTGCGGGACGAGTTTGGCGCGGCGCCAGCGCCCAGGTTGATTGACGTTCCAGGTCATTTCGACGGAAACGATGTCGCCGAACTGGCCGGACTTGATGAATTCATAGGCCTTTTGGTAAGTGGAAGAGCTGCGACGCTGCGTGCCTACGGCGAAGACACGATCGCTTTTTTTGACGGCGTCGCGAATGGCTTTGGCGTCTTCCATGGTGTGCGCGAGTGGTTTTTCGACGTAGGCGTCGCGGCCGGCGTGGATGGCTTCGACGCCGTGGAAGGAGTGCTGAAAATCGGCGGTGGCGATTATAACGGCTTCGACGTTTTTGTTTTCGTAAAGCTCTTCGTTGTTGCGGGCGAGAGAAATTTGCTTGCCGGTGAGCTTGTTGATGTAGGCGGCGCCTTCGTCGCGGCGGCGATTCCAGATGTCGGAGAGGGCGACGAATTCGAAATTGAGCGCGGGAGCGGATTTGAGGAAAGAGGGAATTAGGCTGCTGCGGCAGCGGTCGGAAAAACCGACGATGCCGACGCCGACGCGGTCGTTGGCGCCAAGAATGCGCGCATAGCTGGAAGCGGAGGCGGAGAGCGCGGCGCCGGCGACTCCGGCACCGGTGAGTTTGAGAAAATCGCGGCGGGAAGAATTTTCTGCGAACATGGGACCTCCAGTGGGCTCGGCGAAGCGAAGTAATAGTAAGGCAAACGGGGAAAATCGGGTGTTGAGAGTTATTAAAGGAATCCTTTATCAGAGTTGATTTGACTCCGCTCGCGCTGGGCCATAAGAAACTGGGGCCGGGAACGTAGCGCGGGAGAATTTGCCCGGAAAACAAAGAGGGGATAAGGCGGCTTAATTGTTGCGGGGGGCTTCGGCCTCGACCAGCGTGGCGCGAAGAAAATTCGCGATGGATTCGGTGAGTTTGCGAGGACATTCGGTGTCGGCCATGGCAAGGGCCAGAGTTCTGGTGATGCGATGGCCGGAGACGCGAAATTTTTGAAAGAAATGAGAGCGTCCGCGCAAGGCATGCTCGGGAAGAATGGAATGGCCGAAACCGGATTCGACGAGACGCTTGATGGCTTCGGTATCGTCGGCTTCCATGACGACGCGAGGCGTGACGCCGATCTCTTCGAAGAAACTATCAATCACGAGACGGACGTTGCTGCGTTTGGGATAAAGGAGGAAAGGCACTTCGGCGAGTTCGGCCGCACGAAGAGAGCCGATGTGGCCGCTTCCGATTTTGTTGGCGGTTGGGCGAATGATGAGGAGCTCTTCATCGAAAAGAGGAATGAGCTTGAGCTTGGCTTCGGAGACGGGAAGGGAGATGAGCGCCAAATCGAAGCGGCGCTCGAGCAGGCCTGCGACCATTTCTTCAGTGACGCCGACCGTGACACGGATTTCGGCGTTGGGAAAGCGTTTGCGAAGCTGGCGCAGCGGCGCGCCCAACTGATAGATGAGGGTGGTGACACCGGTGGCGAAATGAAAAGGGCGGATGTCTTTGGTGACGTCGTTTTCGAAAGCTTGCTGGATGTGGCCCATCATGGTGACGACTTGCTTGGCGAGTTCGGCGAGACGAAGGGCAGCGGGCGTGGGGATGAGGCGTTTGCCGCGACGAACGAAAAGTTCGGTGCGGAGCTCGTCGGCGAGATTGTGGAGTTGGAGACTGACGGCGCCGGGAGAGAGGTGAATCTTTTCCGCCGCGCGAGTCATGCTCGGGGAATCCATGACGGCGAGGAAAAGTTCGAGCTGGTAAATGTCCATCAGGTTGTCCAATTCGCGCGCGGCCACATCGAATCGGCGCGAAAGCGAAACGCATTCTACACTAGGAACGCGAGATGGCTGCAAGTTGGCGCACGTCGGAGTAAAACGTAGTATAGGACGAGGGATCGTGCAAGAAACAAGGGCGGAAGAGAGAGTTTGAAGATGACGGCGAGCCGGGTGCTGCAATTGAATTCGAAAGACAACGTGCTGGTTGCGCTGAGCGATCTGCGGCAGGGCGAGCAGATTGAGTTTGGTGGCCGAACGATTGCCTTGCGAACGGACGTTCCGGCGAAGCACAAGTTTGCGACGCAGGAAATTGCGGTGGGCGGCGCGGTGACGATGTATGGCGTGTTGATCGGGAAGGCGGTGGAGACGATCGGCGTGGGAGAAAAATTGAGCACGCGAAATGTGCGCCATGAGGCGGCAGCGTTTCATGAAAAAACAGAAGAGTACCGCTGGGAGGCGCCGAACGTTTCGCGCTGGAGAGAGAAGAATTTTCACGGATATGTGCGAAGCGATGGCCAGGTGGGAACGCGGAATTATTGGTTGGTGGTGCCGCTGGTGTTTTGTGAAAACCGGAATATTTTGACGATGAAGCAGGCGTTTGAAGAAGAGTTGGGATTTGCGCCGCCGCAAGTGTACCGGGAGCAGGTCGCGGAGCTTGTGAAGAGTTATCAAGCTGGGGAGGCGCCGGAGCAGGATGGCGGGCGCGTCAGAGAGGGCAATGGACCGAGACGATCGAAAATTTTTGAGAATGTGGACGGGATTAGATTTTTGCTGCATGAGGGCGGGTGCGGGGGAACGCGCGAAGATGCGAACAATCTGTGCGGCTTGATTGCGGGATATATTCACCATCCAAACGTGGTGGGAGCGACGGTGCTGAGCCTGGGCTGCCAAAACTCGCAGACTGCGATTCTTCGTGAGGAATTGAAAAAGCGTGACAAGAATTTTTCGAAGCCGCTTTTCGTGTTCGAACAGCAGCAGAGCGGATCGGAATTTCGAATGCTATCGGAGGCAATCAAGAAAACGTTTGAGGGTTTGGTGGAAGCCAACAAGCTTACACGGCAGGCGGCGCCGCTATCAAAACTCTGTGTTGGGTTGAAGTGCGGAGGCTCGGACGGATTTTCCGGAATATCGGCGAATCCGGCGATTGGGCACACGTCGGATCTTTTGGTCGCCCTGGGAGGAAGAACGATCCTTTCCGAATTCCCCGAACTTTGCGGCGTGGAGCAGGAATTGATCAATCGCAGCGCGGAGAAGGAAGTTGGCGACCGTTTCATTCAATTGATGCGCGATTACGCGGCGAGGGCCAAGGCGGTTCGATCGGGCTTTGACATGAACCCGTCACCGGGGAACATTCGAGATGGATTGATTACGGACGCGATGAAGTCGGCGGGAGCGGCGAAAAAAGGAGGCACGGCGCCGGTGAGCGCCGTGCTGGATTATCCGGAGTACGCGACGCGGCCGGGACTGCATTTGCAGTGCACGCCGGGGAATGACGTGGAGTGCGTGACGGCGCAGGTTGGTGCTGGCGCGAATGTAGTTCTTTTTACGACAGGACTGGGCACGCCAACAGGGAATCCGATTGCGCCGGTCGTGAAGCTTTCGACGAATTCGGAATTGAACTCAAAGATGTCGGACATCATTGACATTGACACGGGCGAAGTCATCGCGGGGCGCAAAACGATTGCGCAAATGGGGGAAGAGATTCTGGAGCGGGTCGTGCAAATAGCGAGCGGAGAAGTGAAGACGAAAGCGGAGATTTTGAGTCAAAACGATTTCATTCCCTGGAAGCGCGGCGTATCGCTGTAATTTGGCGGATTCAAGAAGATTAGAAGCGGTCTTGCGAGGCCCACAAGCCCAGGCCAGGGTTTTCGATAAAGAAAATTTCTTCGTTTTGCACGCAATTCCAGCCCTGCTTGAGCTTGGCGGGATCGTAGAGCTGCATCATCTTGCCGAGTTCGCCGAATTCGAAGCCGACTCCTTCGACTTCCTCGCGGGTCAAATGCCCGGGACACCACGTAATCCGGAAGCGGCCCTCGGACGAGCCGTGAATCAGATGCGCGGCTGCACCGAGGTTCGCGGCCAAATCCGGATTTTTGCCGACCATTTCGAGTGCGGCATCCGTGCCGTGGTAGCCGTACTTGCGGATCAACTTGTCAATGACGGGATCTTCGCCAAACTCGCGAACGCCGGGCGCGAGAATGATCAATTCGCCGCCGTCCGCAAGCGCCATGCGTGTGCGGTAAACAGCTTTGTTCCCGAGCCAGGTGCTGTGAAATTCCTGCGGGTCGAGATAGACGACAGCCTTCCGCATCGGCTTCGGCACTAGTTCAAAGTTCACTTTGAAGCTCAGCTCCGCGGCGCGATGGAAACATTCGTCGTCATCGCCTACAAAAAGTCCGCGTACGACTGTATTCCCATCGGCGTTCATAGAAACTACGGTCAGAACGTAAACAATCGGCAGATGGGCCAGAAAATGAGAAGCGGCATAGTTCAACACGCGGCGCACCGGAGTATCCGCGCGACCCATGATGCGCTCCATTCCGTAAACCGCGGCCAGATAGTGGCTGCGGTTGATGCTGTCGGGCCCGCCGGTTCCGATCAGGACGTTCTTGTTGTAGTTGGCCATGCCGATCACTTCATGCGGCACCACTTGCCCAATGGAGAGGATCAGATCGAATTGTCCGCGGGTGACGAGCCGGTTCACTTGCGCAGGCCAGTCGTAGTCGAGTCGTCCTTCCGATTGTTCGCGAATGAATTCCGCGGGCACGACGCCGATGGTTTCGACGTCCTCGCGCCATTTGTGAACATGGAAGAGCGTGTTGGGCATTTCGCCGAACATTGAGGAGAGTTGCTGCTGCGACATCGCGCGGTGTGTGCCGACGGCAGGCAAGACCGCGCTAAGAGAAGATCCGTAGTATTTCCAAGCGAGGCAAGTCAATTCGCCGGCGCGAGATGCCGAGCGGGTCTGGTCGGGCGGGATAGCCAGGACCTTTGCGCGCTTGCCGAGTTTTTCCAGGGCGGCGACGAAATGCTTTTTTAGTTCGGCCGGGGAAAGTTCCTTGTCCGGACCGCCTTGCGCGCAATAGAGGCTCATGGGTTTGGAGTTGGTTTCCTGAGCCAGCCTAAGGTTCGGCGTGAGCAGGCGTCAAGTTCATTCGAGTTCGGACTACACAGGAGTTCATCACTTCCTGAACCAGGCCAGACCTGGTTCGCGTTTGCGGCGGGGGAACAGCGCCCCCTTCGGTTTGGTCTTTGCTTCTGATTTAACGATGCATGACGGCGGCAAGAACGGGTGCGAACGCTGGCGCCAAGGACAAAACCAGCTGGCGGTTCGGCAGACGGAATGCTGAAACGTCAGCATTTTTCGGTTTTCGTGAGTGGTTAGATTACGTAAGTAATTGTATTTAAAAAACATAAGAGTGGCCAATTGCTTGCACTCTTGCTACAGATGACCCTGAAAATTGAGCGGGCCACTGACAACGGGCGCACGTTTATCCGGCTCGTTGGGCGAGTGGATGCCGAGCATCTGGAGGAGCTGAAGTTTCAAGTCTCAGCCGAAGCGGCGACTACGGCCATCGATTTGGAAGAGGTGAGCCTTGTGGACGTTGAGGCCGTTCGATTCCTGGTGTCAGCCGAAAAGCAGGGTCTAGAAATCCTGAATCCCTCGGCTTATATCCGCGAGTGGATGAACAGGGTTCGTGGAAACAAATCCTAGGGGGCAAGATGAGCACGAGAGCGGTCATGTGCAAGGTAACAACACGCGCCTTACCCGAAGTCGAGGTTCCGCGAAGTGAGTCTCAACTGGTCTCGGCGGCCAAGCGGAGAGATCGCCACGCGTTCGACACACTGGTCGAAGGGCATGTCGAAGCGCTCTTCTGGGCCGCGTTTCGCATTACCAAGCAGCGGGAAGACGCCGAGGACGCCGTGCAGGATTCTCTGCTTCGTGCGTACGTTCACATCCGCGATTTTGACGAGCGCTCCAAGTTCGCAACGTGGCTGACCCGCATCGCCATCAATTCCGCGCTGATGATCTTGCGCAAGAAGCGCTCCGCACAAGAAGTTTCCGAAGATGCGTTACTCGAACACAAGTACGACGCCGATTCCGTGCGCACCATTGAGCCCGCGTTGAACCCCGAGCAGAGCTACGCACAGGCACAGCAGGAAGTCTTGCTCAAAGAGGGAATCCGCCGTTTGCGGCCGGCAATTCGAATCGCACTGGAAATTCGCGAGCTCCAGGAACGTTCGGTGAAAGAAACGGCCGCAATTATGGGCATTTCAGTGCCCGCGACGAAAGCGCGCATTTTTCACGCAAAACGAATCTTGAGAAAAAAGCTGAATCGACGAGTTTTGAAGTCTCATCGAATCTACGGGGACAATGCATTTGAGCTGCCCGCGCACCTGCCAAGGAGGCGCGAAGGCCGGATGTTGCAAAAAACCGCTGCCTGATAACGTAGCTAAAACGAAGAGGAGAACACGTTTAGAGTCATCCTACTTTTTGCAGCGCGGCGGCCAACTTGAAAAGTTTTTGGAAAAGGTGCACCCTTACGTCTCTTTTGGGTCCCAAACTTCAAAACAGGTCCTTGCTTTGACGCGCCACTCTGCGGCTTCGCGAGGCGTTCTCGCATTCTCATTTTTTCTGGCTTCGTGGTGGGTGGCCGCATGCCGCCACACACCTGCCGAGCCGGTTTCCATCGCGTTTATTGACCCCGAATGGTCTCATGACGTTTCCGCGCGCAAGGAACTCATGGATACAGCCCTCCGGGAGTTCACTAAAGAAACCGGCATCCAGGTGCATCACCTTCCCGCTCCCGAAGCGGTCGCCGAACAGCTAAAATTGGCTAACCAACTTCTGGACAGGGGCACCGCCGATGTCTATGCCATTGACGTGGTCTGGCCTGGCCTGCTGAACGATAAGCTTCTTGATTTGCGGACGATTTTTGCTACGGAAATGGCCGCAGAGGATCCGGAACTCCTCTCCAACTTCTCCATTCAGAATCGCCTTGTCGCCGTGCCATTTCATACCAATGTCGGCGTGCTGTACTACCGCAGTGACCTCCTGCGCGAGTACGGTTTCCAGAAGCCGCCCAAAACCTGGGACGAATTGGAGAAAATGGCAGCCCGCATCCAGGCCGGTGAGCGCGCAAAGGGGAATCGCGATTTCTGGGGCTACTTTTGGTCCGCCGCTCCGAGCGAAGGTTTGACCTGCGATGCCCTTGAATGGCAATCCTCAGAAGGAGGAGGTCACATCATCGAGCCTGACGGCAAAATCTCCGTCAATAATCCTCATACGATCCGGTCGTGGGAGCGAGCCGCGAGTTGGATCGGACGAATTTCTCCGCCGGCTACGCTGTCCTACCAAGAGTGGGACGCCATCAACGCGTTCCGCTACATGAAGAAGGGGGCGTTCTTGCGCGGGTGGACTTCCGATTATTTTCTAGGTAATCCGGTTATGGATACCGCAGTTGTGGGCCACGAAGGCGTTACGGCCATGCCGGGCGGAGCTTACTCGCGGGCCGGTGCTATGGGTGGTTTTGGCCTGGCTATCGCTCGCAACACGACGCATCAGACCGAAGCAGTACAACTCATAAAATTTCTGTTGCGCAAGGAAAGTCAATCGGATGAGATTCGCCGCAACTCGCATCCGGCCGGCGAAGTTGAGATGGTAGACCTTCCGGCAATCCTCAAAGCCTATTCCGATGCGCCGCAATCTGCGGAGAAGCGGCTGGCAAGTGTTGTTGCCCGGCCCTCTACGGTCACCGCCGAAAAATACGACAAAGTCTCGCGCGCCTATTTTCAGGAAGTCTATTCCGTTTTGAGCGGCAAAACCAAAGCAAACGTGGCCGCCTCAAATCTGGAAAAAGAGCTGGTGGAAATTACCGGATTCCCCGTGGGGTCGCCCTCCGCGAACCAGAACTGACCGCCGCCGGTTTTTTCCTGCCTCGGTGTAAAATTATTCGTTGCCCTCTTCGTGGGGCCCGATTACGAGGATTCAGCGTTGAAAGCCCTCTCTCCCAGCTCTGCGGAAGCGACGCGCGGCAGGACTCCGTATCTCTCGCGGTTCAATATTGGTCCGCGTCTCACCGCCTGCTTCTTGTTAATCATTACCTTTATGCTGGTGGGAAACGGGCTGCTCATCTGGCAGCTTAACCACTTACGAATTCAAGCGAATCGCCTGGCCGTTGTGGACCAGGAATTGATTGCCGTCCTTCGATTTCAGACCAGCCTCCATAACTTCTACAACCGCCTCAATGACTTGGCGCAATCTGAAAACAAGGCCGAGCTTCTCTCTGAAGCGGAAACTCTCCGTAAATCCCTCGATAATGACGCCAAGCATGCCCAGGATCTCTTTAGCCATGTGCCGCCGGACACGAAACTAGGCGCCCTTGTTTCGCCCACAATCGAATCGGTGCAGAGCGCACTTCCATTTCAACTGGAAGCGATTCGAGCTTTGGCCGAGTCGGGAAATTGGGTTGCCATTCGACAACGATTACTCCGGCAGGTTCGTCCACTGGAAATTCTCAGCTCGGAGCTAGTCAAATCGGTGGATGAAGAAATCGCGAATGAAAGAGCTGCGGCTACTTCCAATATTCAGCGGGCGCAGAATCGCATGTTCCTCATTTTTCTGCTTACAGGCTCCGCCACTCTTCTGGTCGCCGGGGTTCTGGGGATCGGAATTACGCGCAGCGTCACGGGGCCACTCAACAGTTTGATGGCAGGTTCGCAGGCTTTGGCGCGCGGCGATTTTCAGCACCGCGTCGTTGTCAGTGGAAACGATGAACTGGCTCAACTTGGTGCTGTTTCGAATGAAACGGCGCGAACTCTGGAAAGTTTGTATGAGAATTTGCGGAGCAGAGAAGAGCGGCTTCATGAAAGCGAGAAGGAGCTTCGAAAACTCATCGAACTGGTGCCTGCCCACGTGTTTGTATTGCGTCCCGATGGAACCGGCCTGTATGCAAACCCCGTCGTGCTCGATTACTACGGAAAGACTTTGGAAGAGTGGGGCGTGGAAGGATTTCGCAAGAAGGTTGTGCATTCCGAGGATTTGGAGCGCTATCTGGGCGATTTTGAAACCGGATTCAAGAGCGGCCAACCGTTTGAGACCGAAGCGCGAATCCTTGGAAAAGACGGGCGGTACCGCTGGTTTCTCAGCCGCTTCAACCCCATGCGGGATGAGCGGGGCCAGATTTTGCGATGGTATGTGGCGCGAACGGACATTGAAGAAGGAAAGCAGGAAGTGGAGCGTGCGATAAATGAAAATCTCGCGCTGCGCGAGGAAGTCAATCGCACATCCATGTTCGAGGAAATTCTCGGCAGCTCGGACAATCTCATGGCGGTTCTTAGCAAAGTTTCCCGCGTCGCGCCTTCCGATTCCACTGTGTTGATTCTTGGCGAAACCGGAACCGGCAAGGAACTGATCGCACGCGCCATACACAAACAATCCCGCCGCTCGAGTCACGCCTTCATTCGCGTGAATTGCGCGGCAATTCCTTCGTCGTTGATTTCCTCGGAGCTTTTTGGCCACGAAAAGGGCGCTTTCACCGGGGCTTTGCAGCGCCGGCTGGGCCGTTTTGAGGCCGCGAACGGCGGCACGATTTTTCTCGACGAAATTGGCGAGTTGCCGGCCGAAACGCAGGTCGCGCTGTTGCGCGTCCTGCAAGAACGCGAATTCGAGCGCGTCGGCAGCAATCGCCCGATTTCGGTGGATGTTCGCATTTTAGCCGCGACCAATCGCAATTTGAAGTCCGCGGTTGCATCCGGCGCGTTCCGCGAGGATCTTTTTTATCGCCTGAATGTTTTCCCGATTCATCTTCCCGCGCTGCGCGATCGCCCGGACGACATTCCGCTTCTGGTCGAGTATTTCGTCGAGCGCTACGCAAAGAAATCCAGCAAAAAAATTCGGAGTATCAAAAGGAATACGCTGGAACTGTTCCAGACCTATCACTGGCCGGGAAATATTCGCGAGTTGCAGAACGTCGTCGAGCGGGCAGTGCTGCTCAGCGACGGCGACACGCTTTCGATCGACGCCGCCTGGATGAAGCAAGAGACTCGCGCCACCGTTTCCTTGGCCAAAGTCACCCTGACGGGAATTGACCAGGTTAAATCCAGTCGCGAGCGCGAGCTCATTGAATCCGCTCTCGCGGAATGCGGCGGCCGCATTTCCGGGCCGAACGGCGCCGCAGCGAAACTCGGCATCCCGCGCCAGACGCTGGACTCGATGATTGCCCGACTCGGAATTAAGAAATACAAATACATGAGCGGATAGAGGACCGCTGGACGCGACGCGCGGTTTGTGGCAGTCTCTATTTCCTCGCCGTGTGCGATTGGCGGCGACCCTCTTTTTTCCGTTACAATCCGTCCCCTGGAGGACTCTTTCTTGCCACGGCGGCAGCTTCTTTTGCGGCTTCAGCTTTTGAGCAATCCCCAGGTTCTTTGCGGAGTGCGGGGCGCCGTGTCTCCCATCGCGAGCTCAGTAGGGTTCGGAGAAGAGGATTGCCGGGCCATCACGCTGGCGGTGGACGAGGCGATCGCTAACATCATTCGCCACGCCTACGGCGGCAAGCTGGGGCAGGCGATCGAAGTTCAGCTTAATTTGTTGAATGGCGAGAATGGAGCGAAGCCGGGATTGGAGATTATTCTGCTCGATCGCGGGGCAGAGCCCAAGCCCGACGCGCTTAAGGGCCTTCCCGCCGGGGAGCTTCGTTCTGGTGGACTTGGACTCCATTTCATGCGACAAAGCATGGACACGGTTGTCCACAAACGGGTCGGTTCTACCAACCGGCTTTATATGGTCAAGTTTGTTCGCTGACGGATAAATGAGGAGCGTTCCGGTGCAAATCTCTGCGCGGTATCTGGAGAATACGACAATTTTCGACGTAATCGGCGATATTGACCTTGCCAACTCGCCCGTGGTCCGGAAAGCATTGCTCGTCGAACTCCGCGAGAAGAAAATTCCCCGCGTCATTATGAATCTTCAGGGCGTCAAATATATTGACAGCTCCGGCATTGCTTCGCTTGTGGAAGGTTTAAAGGCTTCGCGGGACGTGCAGGCGCGTTTCATTCTGTTTGGCTTGAGCAAATCCGCGCGCGAAGTTTTGCAACTTTCCCGGCTGATCAAGCTTTTTGAAATTTATGAAAATGAAGAGCAGGCGCTTTCGAACGGAAGCTCTTGACGCGGTGATTGGTCTCCAGGGGCGTTCGTGGAACTTACGGTTCAAATAGGGCAGTCCGTCCTCAATGCCCTCGCGTATCTCGGTTCGCTCGCGATGTTGAGCGCTCGCGCGGCGTACTACACGGTCGTCGCTCCGTTTCATGGCAAGCCCATCCGCATTCAAAGAGCCATTTCGCAGGCCATGCAGGTCGGCGTTCGCGCTTTGCCGATTCTTTCTCTCATCACGTTTTTCATCGGACTGATTCTCGCGCTGCAAGCCGCTTACGAACTGAAAAAGTTTGGCGCCATGAATTTCGTAGCCAGCGCGGTCGCTATTTCCATGAGCCGCGAGCTTGGACCGCTCATCACCGCGGTCGTCGTGATCGGGCGTTCCGGGTCTGCATTTGCCGCGGAAATCGGCACGATGAAGGTTACCGAGGAACTGGACGCGCTCGAAACGATGGCGATCAACCCCGTCCGTTTTCTGGTGACGCCGAAATTTATCGCAATGGCCATCATGCTTCCGTGTCTCACCATTTGGGCGAACGCCATGGGCGTGCTCGGCGGGTCGCTCTTTGGTGTCGCTAAAGCAGGATTCACCTTTTCAGGTTACTTGCACGCGACCGCCGACGCGTTGTTTCTTCGTGACATTATCAGCGGCCTCGTCAAGAGTTTCATGTTTGGCATCACCATCACCGCCGTCGGCTGCCATGAGGGCCTTGTTACAGGAGCCGGCGCGGAGCAAGTCGGGCGTTCCACGACTTCGGCGGTCGTCGTCTCTATTTTTCTTGTGATTGCCGTTGATTTGGTCTTCACCGCGCTGTTTTATTTCCTGGGGGGGCAATAGAGTGAGCAGCTTGCCCAGCTCTCCAATTCAAGCTCAGGCTCCCGCCATTTCGCTCCGCAATCTCCGCGTCAGTTATGGCGATCGCGAGATACTGCACGGCGTCACGTTCGACGTCCAGCAGGGTGAGACGCTGGTTATCCTCGGCGGCTCCGGTTCGGGCAAGAGCACGCTTCTTCGCACGCTCGTCGGGCTCGAGCGCCCCACGTCCGGTGAAATTTGGATTAAGGGCAAAAACCTCGCGACAATTTCCGACGAACAGCTCGATACGCTTCGCCGGCATATGGGCATGTCGTTCCAAGGCGGCGCGCTTTTTGGCTCGCTAACCGTCGGCGAAAATGTCGCGCTGCCCTTGCGCGAACACACCAAGCTCGAGGACCCCACGATTGAAATCATGGTTCGCCTCAAGCTCGATCAGGTCGGGCTTTCCGGCTACGAAGATTATTTTCCTTCACAGCTAAGCGGTGGCATGAAGAAGCGCGCCGCAGTCGCCCGCGCTCTCGCTATGGACCCGGAGATTCTTTTTTTCGATGAACCGTCCGCCGGTCTCGACCCAATCATTGCCGCCGGCATTGACGAACTCATTCTCGAATTGAAGGAAGCGTTTCACATGACCATCATTGTGGTCACGCATGAACTCGCGAGCGCGTTTCTCATCGCCGATCGTATGGTCCTGATCAACAAAGGGGAAGTCGTCGCGCTCGGCACGGCCGAGGAGATGCGCACCAGCACGCATCCGCGCGTGCGACAGTTTTTGGACCGCATTGCCGAACCCGCGGTCTCGCAGGAATTGGATTACCTCCAGATGCTCACGGAGGACCGCCACGGCAACCGCCGTTGAGCGGGAGGAGAAGGGAAGATGGAAGCAAGGCGAGAACAAGCCGCCGTGGGATTGTTCGTCATTATTGCGGCGGGACTTTTGGTGGCGACTGTCTTCGCGCTCGGCGGAGCCTTCAGCAGCTCTCCGGTGAAGTACCGCGCGTATTTTCCGTTTGCGGGCGGTATTGAACCCGGCGCCGCCGTGCGTTACTCCGGCGGTCCAAAAATTGGCCGCGTGGAAATGCTTCGCATTGATCCACAAAATCCGACGCGGATGGAAATTACGATTAGCGTCAAGCCCGGCCTGCCCATCAAGACAGACAGCAAAATTCGCATCATGAGCATGAGCCCGCTCGGCGAAAATCACGTTGAGATTATGGCCGGCAGCCAACAAGCTCCTTCCGCGCCACCTGGAACGGCGTTGCCGTCCGAACCCTACACGGACTTCAACGCCATTACTGCTCAACTCAATGACATCGCTCCCGAAGCGAAAAAGCTGCTTGCCACTCTCAATGAACGCACTGCGGAACTGCAAGAAACCATCGCCCGCGTCAACGACATGCTCAACGCGCAGAATCGTGCCAACCTATCCGCAACACTCTCGACAACGCGCGGCATGCTTGAGGAAAATCGCCCCGCCATCAAGTCCAGCCTTACGAATGTGGAAGCCGCCTCGCACAAGATGGCCCCGCTTATCGACGACCTCCGGAAAACTTCTGCCGAAGCGAACAAGGCCCTCGAACATATGGACTCGCTCCTCGAGGAAAATCGCCCCGACATTCATAAAGCAATTACGGAGCTTCGTCAGAATCTCGCGCAGCTTCAGCAGCTCACCGGGCAATTGAACAGCACGCTGGATACGAATTCCGAAAACATTGACGAGATCCTTGAAAACATGCGCCACGTCAGTGAAAACCTGCGCGAATTTACGGAAATCATCAAGACTCGGCCGTCCACTCTCATTCGTTCTTCCACTCCGAAAGAACACAAGCCGGGGCAGCCATGAGTCATACGGAATTGAGTTTTGCGCATCTTGCTAAAAGTGAGGTCGCTTCCATGAACGGACTGAAAAGACTTTGCGCACTCGGCGCACTAACCGTCGCGATGGGTTCCGCGTTCGGTTGCGGCGCTGCGCGGCCCAGCAAGTATTACCAACTCACTCCGCCCTCCGGGTCCACAGCTAATGCGGTTCAAGATTCACTCCCCGTGTCCCTGGTGCTCGGCTCGATGATGACGTCGCATCTCTATCGCGAAGATCGCATCGTCTATAGTTCCGAACACGAGCAGATGGGTACTTACGAAACAGAGCGCTGGTCCGAACCTCCTGTGGAGATGATGCAAATGGTTTTGCTGCGCAAGTTGCGCAACTCCGGCCGCTATCGCGATGTAAACACTTTGCGTAGCGGCGCGCGCGGCGATTATCTGCTGCGTGGGCGGCTTTATGACTTCAAGGAAGTATCGGGAAAATCGTTCGTCGCTCGTCTCAGCTTTGATCTTGAACTGCACGAAACCAAAACAAATGGAACCGTCTGGACCTACACTTACAGCTATGACGAGCCAGTCAGCGGCAAGGACGTTCCTTCCGTCGTCGCAGCTTTGGATCGCAACGTTCAGCGTGCGGCGGGAGATGTTGCCGGCGCACTCGATCAATATTTTTCGGCGCACCCGCCGAAATAAAGTTTAGCGCTTCGGCGTTTTCACCGGATCAGGCGGACGAGCCGGCAACTTCTTCGGCGCCGCTTCCATCGCCTTCAATACTTCCGCGATGCCGCGATCGAGCTGCGGATCTTTTCCATTGATTACCGGGGCCGGATCATTCTCCACGACAATATCCGGATCGACGCCGTGGCCCTCGATCACATACTCGCCCTTTACCGAAGCGGTGGCAAACTCCGGCACGAACACCGTCCCGCCATCGAGCAGCGGCCCGTGGCCCGAAATTCCCACGACTCCGCCCCACGTTCTTTTTCCGATCAACGGCCCCAATCCCGCTTGTTTGAACATATATGGGAAAATATCGCCGTCCGACGCCGACGTTTCGTTAATCAGGCAAACCTTTGGCCCCAGAAACACCGCATCCGGGTAGGTTCCCGTAAACGTGTCGCCGCGCGAAAATTCTGTCCCCAGCAATTCGCGCCGCAGACGTTCAATCAGCATCCGCGAAACATTTCCGCCGCCGTTCCCGCGCACATCAACGACGAGCCCCTCTTTTCGAATCTGCGGGTAATAATATTTGATGAACTCGCGAATTCCCGCCGCTCCCATGTCCGGAATGTGGATGTATCCCACGCGGCCGTTCGTTGCTTTCGAAACGTATTCGCGGTTGTGGGTTACCCATTCAAGGTAAACGAGATTTCGTTCCTGAGTAATCGGTTTGTAGCTTGTCTTGTGCGACCCCTCAAAGGTCGGCTTGTCGTTCAGCGTTAGCTGCACCGGGTGGATCGCCTTGTTCAACAAAAATTCGTACGGATTATCCTTCGCCTTCAATCTTTGCCATCAATGGCAAGAATGTAGTCGCCTTCCTTCGCGTTCACACCGACTTCCGTCAGCGGTGAGCGGTACAGCTCCTCTTCATTCTGCCCGCGGTAGATTTTGCTGATCTTGTATCGGCCCGCCGCGGCGTCCAGTTCGAATCGCGCGCCCATCAGCCCCACTTGCGGCCGCTTCGGCATTTCCCAGTCGCCGCCTTCGATATACGCGTGTCCCACGCTCAATTCCGCAACCATCTCGCCAAGCACGTAATTCAAATCCGAGCGATGCGCCACGTAGTCCACCAGCGGACGGTATTGCGCGCGCAGCCCCTCCCAATCGTATCCGTGCATATTCTTCACGTAGAAAAAGTCGCGATACCGCCGCCACACTTCGTTGAACATCTCCACCCACTCTTCGTGCGGCACGCGGTCCACAGTCATCCCGTCTGTGGCGACATTCTTCGCGCTGTTTTTTCCGTCCGGCTTCACGTCGTAAAGTTTGTATCCGCCGCCCTGCCGCACCAGCACCTTCTTCCCGTCGTACGAGATCGTGTAACCCTGGATGTTCTCCGCGAGCGTGCTTTCTTTGCGGTCTTTCAGCGAGTAAATGACCAGACTTGTCTCGGGAAACGATTCGCGCCCGTAAAAAAACGACCCGCCCCTTGCGTAAAGCAAATGTTCTTTCGTTACGGTCAATCCAAAATAGTTGTCGGCCCCAACTGGAACGCGTGTCACGCGATCCGGCAGCCCGTCAAAATCAATCTTGATGTACTCCTTTTTCTTTTCTTCTTTCTTCTCCTCTTTCTTCTCATCCTTCTTTTCGTCTTTTTTGTCTCCGTCCTTGTTGATGGTCACCTCGTCGCTTTCTTGCGGAAACGGATTCTTCACGTCTTTCCGCAAGGCCAGCGCGTAAATTTCCTGTCCGCGGTTTGTCGCATAGTTGAATTCGGTCTGGCTGATCAGCGGCGCAAACTCCCGCGTCGACACGTAGTACAGATAATTTCCTTCCGCGTCCCACGCGATATCCGTGGTCTCGAACATATCTCCGGTTACCCGATGCACCTGTCCGTCCGCCACGCTCCACACATAGATCGAACGGAACTCATTCTCATTTCTCATCGTGAACGCCAGGTGTCCGCCTTCTGCCGACCAGGTGTAATCTCGCAGCCTGCCAGATGGGTCTTTCGCTATCTGCGCGACCTTTTTGTCCTCCAGCGTCAGAACGTACAGGTTTCCGTCTTTATCCGAAAACGCGATTCGCTTTCCATCCGGCGCCCATTCCGGCGCATAAAGCATCGCGCGGAAGTCATGCGTCAGTTGCTCCGATTTTCCGGAGCCATCCTGGCTGATCAGGTAGACTTCATCCTCTCCATCCGCATCGGAAACGTAAGCGATTTTTGCTCCGTCCGGCGACCAGCGTCCCCATTTGTCGTGCGCGTTCGAAGAGTTCGTCAAATTCCGCGTCGGACCCTTTTCGATGGGCACCGTAAACACCTCGCCCCGCGCCACAAACACCGCGCGCTCTCCCTTCGGGCTGAGCTCAAATCCTTCAATCGCATTGCTCGCGGAAATGTGGGATGGCCGCATCGCCACGGCATCCGTCGGAACGTCAATCGAAATGTGCGTCGTTTTCCCGCTCTCCGTATTGAACAGGTTCAGCTCGCCGTCCATCTCATAAACAATCTGATTCTTGTGATCCGTGCTCGGCCAGCGCAAATCCCATTTCTTGCTGTGCGTCAGTTGATCCGTTTTTTTCGTGGCGGGATCGTAGACGTAGAGATTTAGCGTGTCGTCTTTGTCCGAGGAATAAAAAATCTTCGCCCCGACCCACATCGGATCGCGATGCGCTCGCGGATCGTCCGTAATCTTTTCCGCGGCGTGCGAGCTCAAATCAAAAATATAAAGTTGCTGCGCCCATCCGCCGGAATAGCGCTTCCACGTGCGGAAATCGCGGAACAGCGGCGAGTACACGACTTTCTTTCCATCCGGCGCAAAATCGCCCGCGCCCGATTTTGGCATCGGCAGCGCTTGCGGCATTCCGCCGTCTACGCTCACGGTGTAAAGGCGGCTGTCGCCAAGATCAAAATGTTCCCGCAACGAACGAAACAGCACGGATTTCCCGTCGGGCGACCATCCATAGACCTGATTGTCGTAACCCCAGCGCGGCGTCAGCGGCCCGCGCGCCGGATAAAACGTCAGTTGTTTCGGGATGCCGCCCGTCGAGGGAATCACGTAAACCTGTTCGTCGCCGTCGTATTGTCCGGTGAAGGCAATCCATTTTCCGTCGGGAGAAAACTTCGCAAACAGTTCCAGCCCCGGATGCGACGTCAGACGCGTTGCCATCCCGCCGGACGTGGACGCCGTCCACAAATCTCCGCCGTAGGTGAACACCACTTTGTCTCCGTGCACGTCCGGGAAGCGCAGCAATTTCGTTTGCCCCTTGGCCATTCCCGCAAAACACAAACACACGATCACACTTAGGACGACAGACTGGATTCGACGATTGAGCATCGTTCTTGCCCCTCAAGAATAATTTTCAGGAAATTTCGCGTTTCGTGAAGCGATGATTAGCAAAAAAGAACCCTACCCCGCCCGGCATTGTACACCTTGCTCTTCCGCAAAGGAGCACTTTCGCAGCGGGCGAGTGGACAAAATTCTCCGCTAGGTTAGACGGCGGTATCTAAAATAGGTCTTAACTTAGCGGCGCGTTATTTTGCCGGAGCTTGAGCTGGAGCTGCAGTTGGCGCGGGCGCCGTTCCCGCGAGTTCCGCCCTGACTGCAGGCGAAATTTTGTCGGCATTTTTCACAAGCACAACTACTTGCCAAATCTGAGGTTCCGTCAGCTTGCCTTTAAACCCCGGCATTCCCGTCATGCGGATTCCGCCCTCTGCTTTCCAGTAGGACTCCCATTCATCATCATCCGTCACGCCAGCGCCCTTAAAGAGTTGCGGCGGCCGTGGCGCCATTCCCTCAGCAATCGCAGTCGGAGCTTGGCCGGGCAGTCCATGACACACGGCGCAATGCTCCTTGTAAACTTTCGCGCCTTCCATCAGATTCTTCTCATCCGCGGGAACTTGCGGCGATGGATGAGGCAGCTTGTCGAGATACGCATGCAATGCCATTTTCGCCATTCTCCGTTCGAACGGCATCTCCGGTCCTGCCGTCGCCACCGGTGCGCGGCCCGATGCAAAGTAAAAATAGACTCCCCCTGCCACAATCAGTACGCCCAGGACGATCCCCACGAGCAATGCCTTCACCATTGCCAAATTCTCCTTATGAGATAAGGCCTTAGGGCAAGCACTATAGCGCGTCTCTTCGCCTGGCCACGCAAGAAATGTCATTCCGTAACCATTTTCCCGCCACTGCCGTCCAACCTATGCGTGGTCATCTTTTTGTTGTAGTCTGCCGATTCGGGCAGATGCACCACGGCGCAGATGGAACGGTCGTCCCGCCTACGGCGGACGTGCTCTCACTCCGCTAATTGAAAACAGGAGCTATTGAATGAGCCAGTTGAACTCCTTAGACCTGCCCGAGCCGGGCAGCGCCACCGGGAGCACCGTGCGAGCCAATTCTGCCTCCGGCTCGCGCTGGTGGATCTGGCTCGTTGTGCTCGCGATTGCCGCCGGGGGCTACTGGTATTATCGCAGCTCGCACAACAAATCTCAGGACGCCGCCGCTGCGCCTGGCGGAGGCGGCAAATCGCGGGGCGCGGGCGGCGCGGGAAATTATTCCGTTCCTGTTGTTGTTGCCACTGCGCAGTCTGGCGATCTTCCCGTTTACTTCAACGGCCTTGGAACCGTCACTCCGCTTAACACGGTAACGGTGCGCAGCCGCGTGGATGGTCAGCTAATCAATGTCGCGTTTAAGGAAGGCCAGTTCGTTCAGCAGGGCGAACTGCTGGCGGAAATCGATCCGCGCCCCTTTCAAGTTCAGCTGGAACAGGCGGAAGGCCAACTCGCCAAAGATACAGCGCAGCGGCGCGACGCGGAGGTCAATTACGAACGCTTTCAGTTGCTGTACAAGGAAGGCGTCATTCCCAAGCAGCAGCTCGATACGCAGCAAGCTCAGGTCGGCCAGTTTGACGGCGCCATCAAATCCGATCAGGCGCAAATTGACAACGCCAAGCTGCAGCTGACGTATTGCCGCATCACTTCGCCGCTTTCCGGCCGCGTTGGCCTGCGTCTCGTGGACCCGGGCAACATCATTCATGCCACGGATGCCAACGGGCTCGTGGTCATCACGCAGCTTCAACCGATTTCCGTCGTTTTCAGCTTGCCCCAGGATCAGCTTCCGCAGGTGTACGACAAGCTCCGCAAGGGCGTTCAGTTGAGTGTGGACGCATTCGACCGCGACAACACGTACAAGATCACCGCAGGCAAGCTTCTTACTATCGACAATCAGATCGATCTCACCACCGGAACCTACAAACTCAAATCGCTCTTCGATAACAGGGACAACGCCCTCTTTCCCAACCAATTCGTCAATGCGCACCTTCTTGTGGACATGAGGAAAGGTTTGACGCTCGTTCCTGTTCCGGCGATCCAGCGCGGTCCGCAAGGAACTTACGTTTATGTTGTTGGGCAGGGAAATGTGGTGAACATTCGTCCTATCACCATCGCACAAACGACCGGCAATACGGCCGGCCTGTCCGCCGGACTCAAGCCGGGCGAAGTTGTGGTTACGGATGGTCAGGACAAGCTGCAAGACTCGAGCAAAGTGGTCCCGAATACTTCCCCGGCGGGAAGTGCGCCTTCGGACTCGTCCGCTGCGCCCGCGGCGAACCAGCAGCAGACCGCGCCTCAACAAGGTAAGTCCGGGCACACCGGAGGCAAGAAGCAATGAGTTTGTCTCGGCCGTTTATTTTGCGGCCGGTCGCCACCACGCTCCTGATGGTGGGCGTCCTACTTGTGGGTTACGTCGCGTACCGCCAATTGCCGGTTTCCGCGCTTCCGCAAGTGGATTACCCGACGATTCAAATTCAAACTTTTTATCCGGGCGCCAGTCCCGACGTGATGGCTTCTTCCGTCACCGCGCCGCTCGAGCGCCAGTTCGGCCAAATCCCCGGCCTCCAGCAAATGACTTCCACGAGTTCTTTCGGCAGCTCGCTTATCACGCTGCAGTTCAATCTCGACTTGAACATTGATATCGCCGAACAGGAAGTGCAAGCCGCCATCAATTCTGCGTCGAATCTCCTTCCAGTGGGAATTCCAAATCCGCCCATCTACAGTAAGGTCAATCCTGCCGACGCGCCGATTCTTACGCTTGCTCTCAGCTCTAAGTCGCTGCCGCTTTACAGTGTCGAAGATCTTGCGGACACCAACCTTGCGCAGAAAATTTCGCAGTTGCCAGGAGTGGGCCTCGTCAGCATCAGCGGCGGCCAGCGCCCCGCCGTGCGCATTCAGGCGAATCCAACCGCGCTTGCTTCGTACGGCCTCAGCCTTGAGGACTTGCGCACCGTGCTCGGCGCCGCTAACGTAAATTCCGCCAAAGGCACTTTTGACGGGCCGCAACAAGCCGTCACCATCGCCGCAAACGATCAGCTCATCTCCGGCGCTTCGTATCGCTCCGTCATTATCGCGTATCGCAACGGCGCGCCGGTTCGCCTAACGGACGTCGCCAGCGTCGCCGACGGCGTGGAAAACACGATGCAAGCCGCATGGGCCAACCAGAATCCCGCCGTCATCGTGAATATTCAACGCCAGCCCGGCGCGAACATCATCAGTGTCGTGGATCGCGTGAAGAAAATCCTTCCACAGTTGCAGGCCGCGCTTCCAGCATCCGTGAACGTTCAGACGCTTACCGACCGCACGGCCACGATTCGCGCTTCCGTGGAAGACGTTCAGTTTGAGCTGATGCTCACCGTCGCGCTCGTCGTGATGGTTATTTTCCTTTTCCTGCGCAGCATCCGGGCCACGATTATTCCCAGCGTCGCGGTTCCGCTCTCCATTGTCGGCACGTTCGGCGTGATGTATCTGCTCGGCTTCAGTTTGAACAACCTTTCCTTGATGGCGCTGACCATTTCCACCGGTTTCGTCGTGGACGACGCCATCGTCATGATCGAGAACATTTCGCGCTACATCGAAGAAGGCGAATCGCCGCTACAGGCCGCGCTGAAAGGCTCCGAGCAAATCGGCTTCACGATTCTCTCTCTCACCGTTTCACTGATCGCCGTACTCATTCCGCTTTTGTTCATGGGTGACATCGTTGGCCGCCTCTTCCGCGAATTCGCCATCACGCTCGCGGTTACCATTCTCGTCTCCGCCGTCGTTTCGCTCACGCTTACGCCGATGATGAGCGCCAAACTCCTGCGGCACCAGAAAGAAGAAGAGCAAACGTGGTTTTACAGAAAATCCGAGCACGCGTTTAATTCCATCATCGCGTTCTATGGCCGCACGCTAAAAGTCGTTCTGCAATATCGCGCGACAACGCTTCTCATCACGGTCGCGACGCTCGTCGGCACGATTCTTCTCTATATTTACGTCCCCAAAGGATTTTTCCCCGTTCAGGACACCGGCGTCATTCTCGGCATCTCTGAAGCGCCGCAATCCGTTTCTTTTCGCGCGATGGCCGCGCACCAGCAGGCGCTTGCGGACGTCATCCTCCAGGATCCGGCTGTGGATAGTCTCTCTTCCTTCATCGGCATTGACGGGACGAACACGACGCTCAACACTGGCCGCATTCAGGTGAATTTGAAGCCGCTTGCACAACGCAAGATCAGCGCGAGCGATGTGATTCGCCGCTTGCAGCCGCAGCTCGAGAAAGTGGACGGCATTACGCTCTTCATGCAGCCCGTGCAGGACCTCACCGTCGAGGACCGCGTCAGCCGCACGCAATTTCAGTACAGCCTTGAGGATGTTGACGCGAAGGAGCTCAACACATGGGTTCCGCGCTTCCTGCAGCAGTTAAAATCTCTTCCACAATTGCGCGATGTCGCCAGCGACAATTTGAGCGGTGGCCTCCTGCTCAACATCATCATTGACCGCGACTCCGCCGCGCGGCTCGGTATTCTTCCCGCGGACATTGATAACGCGCTTTACGATGCTTTCGGCCAGCGCCAGGTATCCACGATTTACACGCAGCTCAACCAGTATCACGTTGTTATGGAAGTGGACCCGCAGTTCCAGCAAAATCCGGATTCGCTCAAAAATATCTATGTGCACTCGTCGAACGGTGCGCAAGTTCCGATGACGGCCTTCACGCGCGTCGAAACGGACGCCGCGCCCCTCACCCTGAATCACCAGGGCCAATTTCCCGTGGTCACTTTTTCGTTCAACCTCGCGCCGGACGCTTCACTCGGCCACGCTGTGGATGCCATCAATGCGGCCAAGCAGGATTTAAATATGCCACCCAGCATCCAGGGAAGATTCCAGGGCACTGCTGCGGCCTTTCAAAATTCGCTCGCAAATGAACCGATCCTCATCCTCGCCGCGCTTGTTACGGTGTACATCGTTCTGGGCATTCTCTACGAAAGCTTCATTCACCCGATTACGATTCTTTCCACGCTTCCGTCCGCCGGCGTTGGCGCCATTCTCGCGCTGCTGCTGTGCCGCTCGGAATTCAGCATCGTCGCTCTCATCGGCATCATTCTGCTCATCGGTATCGTCAAGAAAAACGCCATCATGATGATTGACTTCGCTCTCGAAGCGGAGCGTGTCGAAGGCAAAACTCCGCTCGACGCCATTTACGAAGCGTGTCTCCTCCGCTTCCGCCCCATCATGATGACCACGATGGCTGCGCTTCTCGGCGGCTTGCCGCTCGCGCTCGGTTCAGGCGTTGGCTCCGAGCTGCGTCGTCCACTCGGCATCACTATCGTCGGCGGCCTCATCTTGAGCCAAATTCTTACGCTCTACACGACGCCTGTTGTTTATCTCGCATTCGATTGGCTGGCTCATCGCTTCACATTCCGCATCGGCAATCCCATTGACGAGCCCGCCCCCGGAGATTAGCGCGTGAATTTTTCTTCCAACTTCTCCGCGCCCTTTATTCGCCGCCCCGTTGCGACGACTCTGCTCACGATCGCGATTTTTCTTTCCGGCGCCGTCGCGTTCAAATTTCTTCCTGTCGCCCCGCTCCCGAGAATTGATTTTCCGACCATCGCCGTCGGCTCAGGCCTTCCCGGCGCAAGCCCGGAAACGATGGCTTCCAACGTTGCCGCTCCGCTCGAGCGCTATCTCGGCCATATTTCCGGCGTCACGCAAATGACTTCCTCGAGCACCTACGGAAATACCAGCATCGTTCTCCAGTTCGATCTCAATCGCGACATCAACGCCGCCGCCCGCGACGTTCAGGCCGCCATCAACGCCGCGCGCAGCCAGCTTCCCGCCGATCTTCCCGGCCAGCCCGGCTATCGCAAAGTGAATCCCGCCGACGCGCCCATCCTGCTGCTTTCCCTCACCTCGACGAACGTCAAGCCCGCTGAGATTTACGACGCAGCCGATTCCATCCTCGCACAAAAACTCGCGCAGGTAGAAGGTGTCGGCCAAGTCTTCACGTGGGGCAGCTCGCGTCCCGCGGTCCGCGTCAGCATCAATCCCGACCAAATCAACAGCTACGGCATCAGCCTCGAACAAGTACGCACCGCGCTCCGCAGCGCCAACGCCAATCTCGCCAAAGGTTCGCTCTCTGACGACAATCGCTCCGTCACCATCGCGGATACGGATCAGCTCTTCAAAGCCTACGAATATGACCCGCTCATCGTCGCCGGCCACGTCGGCGCTCCCGTTCGCCTGAGAGACATCGCCACCGTCACCGATTCCGTCGAAGATCTTCGCAATCTCGGCCTTTCCTTCGGCGAGCCGAGCGTCATCCTGGCCGTTTTTCGCCAGCCCGGCGCCAACATGATCGAAACCGTGGACCGCATCAAGGCGCTCATGCCGGAGCTCAGCGCTTCCATCTCTCCTTCGCTCCATCTCCGCGTCGCCATGGATCGCACCACGACGATTCGCGCTTCTATTCACGACGTCGAAATCACGCTTCTGATCTCCATCTCGCTCGTGATTCTCGTCGTCTTCGTTTTTCTCCGTAACGTCTGGGCCACGGTCATTCCCAGCATCGCTGTTCCGCTTTCCCTCATAGGCACGTTCGGTGTGATGTATCTCTGCGGCTATAGCCTCGACAACCTTTCCCTCATGGCGCTCACGATCTCTACTGGCTTCGTCGTGGACGACGCCATCGTCGTCATCGAAAACATCGCCCGCCACATCGAAGCCGGCATGAAACCCTTCGCCGCCACCATGAAGGGCGCCAGCGAAATCGGTTTCACTGTTCTCTCTATGAGCTCCTCGCTCGTCGCCGTTTTCATTCCGATTTTGCTTTTCCCGGGGATCGTTGGCCGCCTCTTTCGCGAATTTGCGGTCACGCTCACCGTCGCCATTGCCGTTTCCATGGTCGTCTCGCTTACCACCACGCCCATGATGTGCGCGCGCTTCCTTCGCCATGAGGACGGGAAACACAATTTTGCGTATCGTCTCGCCGAAAGTGCCTTCAACGGTCTCGTCCGCATTTACGACCGCTGCCTCCGCGTCGTCTTGCGCCGTCAATTCGCCGTTCTGCTCATCACCATTGCAACCGTCTGCGTTAACGGGTATCTCTTCTACATCGTCCCCAAGGGCTTCTTCCCGCAGCAGGACACCGGCCGCGTCAACGGCTCCATTCAGGGCGATCAAGACACTTCTTTCGCCAACATGTCCGCTAAGCTCAAGGAATTTACAAATCTGGTCTTGCAGGATCCTGCCGTGGACACCGCTACTTCGTTCGTCGGCGGTGGCGGCGGTTCCGGCACAGCGCGCATGTTCGCGCAACTCAAGCCTCTCGAAGAGCGCAAGTTGAGCTCCGATGAAGTCATCGCGCGCATCCGTCGCAAAGCCGCCAAAATTCCCGGCGCTTCGCTCTACATGCAATCCGTGCAGGACCTGACCATCGGCGGACGTTTCGGCGCCGCGCAATATCAGTACACGCTGCAGGCGGAAAACCTCAACGAACTCAACGAATGGGCGCCTAAGCTTCTCGAAGCTATCAAGAAAATTCCCGGCATCAATGACGCCAACTCTGACCAGCAAGTGCGTGGCCTGCAAAGCACAGTCGTAATCGATCGCGACACCGCTTCGCGTCTCGGAGTCTCTTTGCAGGACATAGACAACACGCTCAGCGACGCGTTCGGCCAGCGCCAAGTCTCAAACATTTACAAGGGCCTGAATCAGTACCACGTCGTTCTCGACGTTCAATCGCAATACACCGAAAGTCCCGACGGCCTCGATCATATTTACGCAGCTTCGAACACCGGCAAAGTTGTCCCCCTCAGCTCCTTCGCCCACTACGGCCCGTCCAACACTTCGCTGTCCGTCAATCACCAGGGCCTCGTTCCTTCGATCACGCTCTCCTTCAACCTCGCGCCCTCCTTGCCCCTCGGCGACGCCGTCAAGCGCATTCAGGAAACGCAAGCGCAAATTCACATGCCGCCCAGCGTGCATGGCGGTTTTCAAGGCACAGCGCAGGCCTTTCAGGATTCGCAATCCTCGGTTTTGGTTCTCGTCATCACGGCCCTTGCCGCCGTCTACATCATTCTCGGCATCCTCTACGAAAGTTTTATCCATCCCATCACGATTCTTTCCACGCTTCCGTCCGCTGGTGTCGGCGCTCTCCTCACCATGATGCTTTTCAAAACCGAACTCACCCTCATTGCGCTAATCGGAATTATCCTGCTTATTGGCATCGTCAAGAAGAATGCCATTCTCATGATCGACTTCGCCGTGCAAGCCGAAACGCAGGAAGGCCTTTCGCCTGTTGAATCCATTCACAAAGCATGCCTGCTGCGTTTCCGGCCAATTCTGATGACCACCATGGCCGCGCTCCTCGGCGCGCTTCCTCTCGCACTCGGCCGCGGCACCGGCGCCGAACTCCGTCGGCCTCTCGGCATCGCCATCGTCGGTGGCCTCATCCTCAGCCAGCTTCTTACTCTCTTCACCACACCCGTCGTTTATCTCTACATGGATCGCTTGCAGCTCTGGCTCCGTGGCCGCCGCGCCGCCCGCCACTCGCATCGCTTCCCACTCCCCGCCCACACCGACTAAGCTCGCTTGCGCAAAATTCGGGAGTTGTAGGGTCCACTTTTCCCTCGAATAATTCCCGCGCCGCCTCCGTCTTGCGCGTCTCCCCATCCCATGAAACAATCCCGCATGCAAAAAATCACAAAATTCTCAGTTCTCGCGATTTTTATGTCGTGCGCGATGTTCGTTTCCGCGCAAACTCTTCGCTCCGACTCCGAAAAACAACTCGCCCGCGACATCTACAAACAATTCATCGAAATCCCGTCCGGCTTCACCACCGGCTCCACGACGCCTGTCGCCGAAGCCGCCGCCGCTCGCCTCAAAGCTGCCGGCTTTCCCGACAAAGATATTTTCCTCGGCGGGGCCAGCCCGAAAAAATTCAATCTTGTCGTCCGCTATCACGGAACCGGTAAGGGCAAGCCCATTCTCTTGCTCGCGCACATTGACGTCGTCGAAGCCAAACGCGAAGACTGGAGCATCGATCCCTTCCAGCTCCTTGAAAAAGACGGCTACTTTTATGGCCGCGGCACCGGCGACGACAAAGCCCAGGCCGCCATCTGGATTGCCAATTTAATTCAGTACAAGAAGGAAGGTTTCGTTCCCGGCCGCGACATCATCGTCGCCCTCACCGCCGATGAAGAAGGCGGCGGTTCGTTCAACGGCGTGGATTGGCTCATCAAAAATCATCTCGACCTGATTGACGCGGAGTTTTGCCTCAATGAAGGCGGCTGGGGAGAAATCGTCGACGGCAAGCACGTCGCGAACTATCTTCAGGTAAGCGAAAAGTACGTGATGAATTTCCGTCTCGAGGTCCGCAACAAAGGCGGCCACAGTTCGTTGCCTGTCGCGGACAACGCCATCTATCACCTTGCCGGCGCGCTCTCGCGTCTCGCTGATTTTGGCTTTCCCCTCAAAACCAACGACGTCACTTCCGCCTACTTTCGCCGTATGGGAGAAATTTCCACTGGCCCCGAAAAGCAGGACTTGCTTAAGGTCGCGGATGGTTCGCGGGAAGCGATGCAGCGCGTCGCCGCGCTCGCTCCCGCTTACAATGCCGTCCTGCGCACGACCTGCGTCGCCACGATGCTGGAAGGCGGCCACGCGCTGAATGCGCTTCCCCAACTCGCCGCCGCTAACGTCAACTGCCGCGTTCTGCCCGAAGATTCGCCGCAATACGTCGAAGACACTTTGAAGAAAGTTTTCGCCGACGATCAGGTTTCCGCGAAAGTCATTGGCTCGCCGGACCGCGGCCCTTCCTCACCCCTCCGTCCGGATGTTCTCGAAGCAGCCACTCGCGTCACGTCAAAAATGTGGTCCGGCCTTCCCATCGTCCCCACCATGGTCATGGGTGCCACGGACGGCCGCAGCCTCCGCGTTGCAGGCATTCCCACCTACGGCGTACAGGGTATCTTCATCGCGCGCGACGACATCCGCTTCCATGGCCGCGACGAGCGCATCCTCGTGCAATCCTTCTACGAAGGTCAGGCTTTTCTCTATGATTTGGTAAAACTTCTGGCGGCGTCCGCCAATTAGCAGCGTTTTTTCATGGCGCACGCTACAGCCACTCTTCCGGAATCTCAGCGAGGATCCTGCATGTGGCGTTTCCACTCGCGAACGGAATACGCCAGCCGCGCGGAAGAATGCCCCAGAACGAGCCCCAGCGAACTGAGAGCGGCTCCAAGCAGAAGAATCAGGCCCGAATCATGATTTAGGTTGGAAACGGCGTCGTAAATTAAGTACGCACCGGAAAGCAGCAAAATGCAGGAAAGTCCCATTCCCAGGTCTCTAAAAAGCTCTTTCATAGTGACATCTCTCCATCGGCGCAACGAAGGACTGGGCCGCATTGGTAATCGGAGTTGCTTCCAGCGCCGGGATCGCTGGATCAATCGCGCAAATCAGCCGCGCTTACTTCGGCCTGCGCCGCACGTTCCGGTGCTGGCAACTTCGGATACCCACAAAACGGGTTTTGTATAAACTCGCTTCATCACCCCTCCGCAAACACACCGGGGCAGCTCGTTGCTATCGGAGCGGTGGTTTCCCCTGAGCTCAAATACGGTTCTGCAGGCAGGGTTCAGACAAATGTAGCGTCGTGCATTCGCTGCTTTTGTTTCCAACTTGGGCTCCCGGGACTGGGGAGATCGCTTGGACAGCTCTTATTTGACGCGTGCACGGCCAAGAGCGTTCCATTCGGGGGCGGATGGGGGACCCGCTCGAATGGTGCCGTACAGGTTTTACCGAGTCAAGCTAAATGACGATTAATATTTGTATTAGCAATGATCGCCTGCTTATATGCCAGGCATCTTTTGTCGCAAAGAATCAGCCTGGACTCTGCGCGGCCAGCCCTGCAAACGCTGCGGGCCTCGTCCGCCGGACCCAAATCTCCGCCACGGTCGCCTGCGCTATAAACCCAATCCAGAACGCCGTCCCAAAAAATTTGCTCGGCTCCGGCGTCTGTCCATGGATCAGCGCAAAAGCAAAAAAGCTCCCCATGATGGGCCGGATCGTCGCTACCGCCAAGCCAACCGCGTATCCGCGAATCATCCATTCGCGGTGTTTCGCAAACTCGCGATGCATCGCGTGCCAAAGCGCCTTGCCCAGCGAAAACAAAAAGAAGCTGCCAAAAATCAGAATCGCCGACTTTTCATCCCAGCCGCCGACTGTCCCACGTAGCGCCATCGCTAGTCCTGTGATTCCAATCACAGCGCTTGCCGTCAAAAAAATCCGCCCGTTCCACCGGTGCACGTCGGGATGTTTCTCTCGTAAGCTTCTCACAAATTGCAGCGGCCCCAGCACCATGAATAGCATTCCCGGAATCACGTGGAGCAGTGTCAGCGCCCTTTCTTTCGCAAAATGCTCGTCCAGTCCCGCCGCCGGATTCTTATTCGCACTCATCGCGCCCGGTCGTATCAGCACAATCGTCCGCCGTGCCGCGACCGCCACGCCAATAAACGCCAGAAAAATCACCGCAACCCACATAATTCTTGCGGTCGCCCGCTTCGTAGCCATACCCGGCCTCTCTTGGGCATACGCATTAGCGCGGCGTTTTATAACCGAATCAGTGGCTTGTTCCCGGGTTTAAGATTTGTGCGTGAAAGGATCTGCGAAGGAATGCTTCAAGCAAAAAAATTCTTCGACCGTTGCTATCTTCCCAGGTGGTCGTCGCCCACGTTTCTGCGAGCCTCTGACACTATTGGCTTGGAATATGCCCGCTTTGTTTCTCCCCCGCAGGTACAACGGGGTCTCGCGCCGTTTGCTGGACGTGAGGAACTCGTCTCGATGATTTCCTTCCGGCAAGCTGGATTTTGACAGATGAAGATGCGTTCCCTGACGCCCGTGGTTTGCACCTGGGCCCTCCCGGGCTTGATAAGCGCATTCAGAAGTCGTCCGTCCTTCACTTTCTACGGAAATGAAGCGACTTCAGCTATCGGTAGAAGTAGACATCTGGGAAATTGTCACTCCGAATATCTATGACCTCAATACGGTAAACACCTTAAAAGCGCTCTTGTTAGGTAAACCCCTTACCAATTTCTTCAAGCCGTAGTGGCTTTCTTCGAATAGACGAACTCGTGACACCAAAGGGGTACACTTCGAGTGTCGGCAATCCCTCACGAACTGCCGATCAAGATTCCTGTCAAGAACACAAGAACTCCGCCCACCACCACTTGAAACGCGGCCTGCAAAAACGGCGTGTCCATATACTTGTGCCGCACAAAACTGATCGTTCCCAGCTCCACGGCGACCACCAGAATTGCCACCGTCATCGCTACACGAAAATCTTTGATCATGAAGGGAAGCGTGTGCCCTAATCCCCCTGCTGTTGTCATCAATCCTGTTGCCGCTCCGCGAATCCACGGCGAGCCGCGCCCCGTCAATGAGCCGTCATCGGAGAGCGATTCCGCAAATCCCATCGAAATGCCCGCGCCCAACGAAGCCGCAAGTCCCACCAAAAACGCATCCCACGTCCGGTGCGTCGCATACGCCGCCGCAAAAAGAGGCGCCAGCGTCGAAACCGAACCGTCCATCAAGCCCGCAAGTCCCGGCTGAATCACTTGCAATAAGAACAATTTTTCGTGCGATTTGTCTTCCTGCGCGCGCGCCTGCTCCGTCAGGTGTTTTTCTTCCAATTCGCCGGCCGTCGTCGAGTGTTTTCTCTCTTCATCTGCCAATTTATTCAGTAGCTCGCGCGTCGGCGCATGAGAAACTCGACTCGCAGCCTTCTGGTAAAAACGCACCGCCTCCATTTCCATCATCTGCGCGTGTTTTCGCGCCGCATTCACGCCCAGCGGCCGCACCAGCCACAGCGGCTTTCTCTGCAAAAAGCCCTTCACGTTTTCGCGCCGGATCAGCGGAATGTGATCTCCAAAACGCTCGCGGAATGTCGCAAACAAACGGTCGCGATGCGCCGCTTCTTCTTTGCGCATCTCCTCGAACATCTGCGCCGTCGCGGGATACGATTCGCGCAATTGGTCCGCGAACTCACCGAAAATTCTTCCGTCTTCTTCTTCGTTTTGAATCGCCAGCGCCAAGATTTCGCGCTCGGTCAAATCCTTGAATTTCTTCAGCATTCGCGCCGCTCCGTGTAGCTCTGCGCTGGAAGAATCGCATAATTACACCGCGGAAGTCATCTTCGCGAAGGGAACTGTCGAGGAGAAAAACGAAGGGCCAAATCAGGCGGGAAATCCGTGTTGCCTGCATACGTCCACAATTTCCAGCCGGCCGTGCGCCCCGATTTTGCGTTTCATGCGGTAGAGATGATTTTTCACGGTCTGTTCGGACAGCGAAAAATGATTGGCAATTTCCTTGTTCGTCAGTCCGCGTGGCAGCAGCGGAATCAATTGTTGCTCACGCCGCGTCAAGCCACGATCGCGATGCAGCGCCGCGGACGGGAGTGTCTCCGCTTCCTTTTCAAAATACCGGAATAAAATCGCGCACCGCGCTCCGCTGCAAACGGCGTCTCGGTTGCCTAGATCGCGAACCGCCGCGACGAGCTCTTTTGCCGCCGAATCCGCCGGCAGGAATCCGTTGATTCCGCCGCGCACGTACTGCAAAAAATCGCCTCGTTTTGGGAGGCGCCCAGCAGCAAAACCTTCAATTCTTGCATCGCCATTTTCCAGCCATGTACGCGGTGCAGATCCTCGGGCACCAGCCCGGACGAGAACATCACTAGAATTTCCGTTTCCGCGCGAGAAGATGCATTCTTCCTGCTTTCGGTCGCGGAAGCCGCTTCCATCACAACTTCAAAGTCTTTTTCACTCCCGAGTGCGCGCGCCAGCCGCTCCTGCAAGAAAACCGTGTCCGCGTGCGCGTACACGCGGATCCTTCCAGTCTTCGAAATCTCTTTTGCTTTTGGATTCTTTGAGGAGGTTTCTAATATTCCCACGCGCGCCCGGGCCACTCCGTTCATCTCCACCCTCCTCATGCAAACTGCGCATTGCCGAAACTTCAATTTGCGAGAACCAATCGCGGCGTTCTTCCAAAGCAATTCAGACTCCTAGCGCAAATGTCGCACCGTTTTTCTCCTTCCTTATCTGCCTGCAAAGCTCGACTTACGAACGGCGCTGAATCGCAAGAGTGTGATGCGGTCTCAATTCGGTACCTGTCCCCGCAGCAGGTTCAATTCGGTCCTTCTTCGCCCCCGTAGTACCTCCGTACTAACCGCGCCTTCCCTAGTCCCAGTTTCCACAGAGTACGGCTCGTCTATAGGTTTTGTGTGCACCCCCTCGTACACTTTTTCCAGGATTAGTTGTAAATTCTAGGGTGAACTTTAGATGGCTACGCAGGACTTGATGAGCAAGACTCCCAGCAACTCAGTTCGATTTTCACGTCCCGATTCGCAGCCCGAGCGCCGTGGCGCGCGCCGCTGCAGAATTACGCAACTGATGCGCATTCGTCCCTCCGATCCGGAAAAGGATCACTTCGAAGATCTCCGCGGCTCCATGAGCGTTTCGCGTGGCGGAGTCTATTTCCAGACCAGCGAAAAGTGCTACGAAATTGGCCTTCGCCTTTTCGTCACCATGCCCTACTCCGGGGACCCCGCGTCCACCAGCCGCGAGTACCTCGCGGAAGTAGTACGCATGGATCCGCGGCCGAATGGCCTGACCGGCGTCGGCATCAAGATCCTGATGGAGATGGGGATTCAGCAGCATTCGTATTCGTTCTATACTCCGCCGCGCTAAAATCGCACCGCGTGCGCGGGTAAAAGCCTTTCAGCAAAAACAAGAAAGGGCGGTCTGAAAATCTCAGACCGCCCTTTCCCGTGTTTGGGGGGTTGGGGAAACTCGATTTTTATTACGTTTTTCCGATCAAATTCAGCGTCTGGTGCCGGATTTTTCCAAGGCCGCGATTGATCGGGTGCTGCCGCCTCAGGAATGAAAACACCGGTGAACGACGCTTCGTGAGTTTGTTCATCGCGATATTCAGCCGGATATCGCGGCGAGCGTATTTCAGTCCTGCCTGGAGGGCTTCCACGGCTTCATCGCGGCGCCCGGCGGTGGCATAAACTTCCGCCAGGTTCAAATAGAGCTGGGCCTGATTGCGCTTCAGCCGCACCGCGCCGTCGCAAAGCTTTTCCGCTTCGCCCCACTTCTTTTCCGAGCGCGCCAAAACCACGCCCAGGTAGGACATGTAATAAGGGTTGTTCTTTTCCAGCTCGACCGCACGCTTCATGTGCGGCAGGGCTTTTCCCGCAAAGTTGTCGCGCAGCAGCGTCAGCCCCTGCTTGAACTCGCGGAATGCTTCAGTATCCATCATGGACCACCTCGTCAAAATTGCGCCTTGGCAGCGCGTTAGATTGACACCCGGGAAGCACCGACTCGTCGCCGCGGATTGCGCGCCGCCGCCGACATCGCGCTTGGCCAGCCAGGCACGATCTTTCCTGCCACCACGAGGATGCAGAGCGCGGGGAACAGCAAGGCGAGAGCGGTTTCGAATAACATCAGTTGGGAAAGTACGCGTGTGTTGGCTAGGAATCTACTGGACGGAGGGACAGTCTTGGGACATTTGCACTTTCGACCGATGCGCCAATTAAGGTCAGGTGGATTTTGACACTAATTGCGCGCGGATTTGCGCCAAACTTTCCAATCTTCCAGCGTCGCCGCGAGCATCGCTTTGGACGCTTTGTGCAGCCAGCGGCCCTTGCGTTTCGCCAGATCATTTTTCACCGCGGCAATCGCGCGCGGACGTCCGAAGTGCATATTCGCAATCTCGCGGCCCATCGCGTAGAGCAATTTTTCTTCGTCGCGTTTTTGCGGCAAAGAAGCAAGCTCAATCCGCGAACAGTCCGGCGCGAGTCGCCGCACCAGCCAATGATCCGAAAAACCGACGAAAGGATCTCTCACGCGAATCGCGCCCTCGGCAAGTTTCGCGCCATAAATGTGCAGCTCGTCGCTACCCTTTGCCCAAACCCATGCCGACGGCCGGATTGCTTTCACTTCGCGTGCGATCCACGCTCCACGCAATTGTGTGAGCGCCAAAATCCGCGGATGCCCGAGGCTGCCGAGGCCGGCAATGCGGCGCTTCAGTTGGTAATTCTGCTTTGGCGAGGGTAGCGCGTCTTCGATTAGTTTTTGTACCTCTTGAGGCACTTCGCCTTTGTACGCGGGCAGGCCAGCCATCTTCGCCCAGAAATGCACAGGGTCGCGCAATTCCCCCAGGGCCATCAAACGCAGCCACTGGTGCTTTTCGGCAAGGATGAAAGGCTCCCCACCCCCCTCTATTCCGGCACGGTAGCCCGCCTCTATGGCCTCGGCTCCGTGGCGGCGGCGCAGGCACAGGTGCTCCTCCTCGACGGCCAGATAGGCGCTGGTGGCGAGGCGGGCGAGGTCAATCGTGTAAGCGGCGGGCCAGGCCTCGTCCAAGTCATTGACGCCCCAGATGAGGCGGCTTTCGAGGTCGCGCCAGGTGCCGAAGTTCTCGATGTGGAGATCGCCGACGGCGAGCACGGAAGGCGCAGCGGCGAGGTCATGGCAGAGATGCGGCCAGAGCTGCAGCCAGCGATAAAACGTGGCGCGGAAAAAGGGGAATGCCGCGCGGGCCATCTGCTCGTGCTTCGTCTTCAGGTCCTGCTTGACGATTGGAAGATGATTGGCGAGCCACTTTTCAAAATCGGCCGTGGCTTCCACGATGCCGGGAAGTTTTTGCTTCGCGGCGGCGGAGGTTGTCATTTTTTCCTCGGAAGGGCCGTCTCAGAAGACGTCCCCTACATTATCCCCGCGCGGTGCCAGCGACCTGTCTTCCACGCACGCGCGCTTCGTAGATGGGGAATTTCGCGGCAAGCTCCGCCACTTGCGCGCGAATTTTTTGTTCGACTTCGGTGTTGCCGCCCGCGCTGGTCACGCTGCCGATGACGTCGGCGATCCAGTTGCCGATGAGTTCCATTTCCGGCTCGCGCATGCCGCGCGTGGTGACGGACGGCGCGCCGAGGCGAATGCCTCCGGCCTTCATCGGGGGCAGGGGATCGAAGGGGATGGAATTTTTGTTCACGGTAATGCCGGCGCGGTCGAGGGCTTTTTCAGCGTCGCCGCCGGTGATGCCGCGCGGGTGGACTTCAATCAGGAAAAGGTGATTGTCCGTGCCGCCGGAGACGATGCGGAAACCGCGCTTGGCAACGGCAGCGGCCACGGCCTTTGTGTTGGCGACGACTTGTTTTTGGTAGTCCTTGAAACTGGGCTCGGTGGCTTCTTTCAGGCAAACGGCTTTTGCAGCGATGGTGTGAACAAGCGGGCCGCCTTGCAGTCCGGGGAATGTGAGCTTGTCGAGTTCCTTTGCGAATTGCGTTTTGCACATGACGAGGCCGCCGCGCGGGCCGCGCAGGGTTTTGTGCGTGGTGGTGCTGACGAAATCGGCGTGAGGAATCGGGCTTGGATGAACGCCTGCTGCGACGAGTCCGGCGATGTGGGCCATGTCCACGAAGAAAAGCGCACCGTTAGCGCGGGCGGATTTGGCGATGCGCTCGAAGTCAATGATGCGCGAATAGGCGCTGGCGCCCGCGACGATCATCTTGGGTTTGTGCTCGGCGGCGAGGCGGTCAATTTCGTCGTAGTCAATTTGCTCGGTGTCCTGGCGCACGCCGTAGGCGATGAATTTGTACATGCGGCCGGAGAAGTTGAGCGGATGACCGTGGGTGAGGTGGCCGCCGTGAGAAAGATTCATGCCGAGAACGGTGTCGCCGGGCTGGAGCGCGCTCATGTAAACGGAAACGTTGGCCTGCGTGCCGGAGTGCGATTGCTCGTTGGCGTGCTCGGCGCCGAAGAGAGACTTGGCGCGGTCGATGGCGAGCTGTTCGGCTTTGTCCGTGACTTCGCAGCCGCCGTAGTAGCGCTTGCCGGGATAGCCTTCCGCGTACTTGTTGGTGAAGACGGAGCCCATCGCTTCGAGGACGGCTTCGGAAACGAGATTTTCCGAAGGGATGAGTTCGAGGCCGGTGGCCTGGCGCTTGGCTTCTTCGCGGAGCAGTTCGGCGATTTGCGGATCGACGGTGTCGAGCGGGCGATTCATGCGGTCGTTGGCTTCGGTAGTCATGGCAGAAAGTTTAGCGGAAGGGACTGTTAAAGCCAACGGACGGAGATGCGGAAAGGCGGAACAACAGATTAGCCACGGAGACACAGAGCTCACAGAGGAAGAAGGAAATAGACGTGGAGATAGTCGATAGCTGGGGAGACGAGTTACAGATTGGCCCCTCGGAATGGCGACTCGGGGAAAAGAACAATTGGGGTACACGCCCGGTGTTTCTGCAAAGAGTGCGCAAGCAGTTGAAAAGAGCGGAGACGAGCTGCGCACATGTGCAAAAGAGCGAAGAAAGAGAGAGGTAGTTGCACGCGGGGGCCCCCACCCCGGGCCTTTTGGATGAATATCAAAACAAACGGGTTGCGCGGGAGAGGTTTTGCATGAATGTGAAAAGAAAAGAGTTAGAAAATCTGTGCCAGAAAAGAAGAAGGGCGGAAGGTCAATCCCGGCAAAAGTGGGGTCGAAAGTTTCGAATGGAGCTCGATTACACTCCTCAGAGTAGCATAAATGAAGTACGAAGTCACTAGCTATTTATTAAGTATCCGAATGAATCAGAGAAGACGTAGAAGACAAGCCCACCCGTCGAAAAATCGCAAAGCGTAGGCAACCCCAGGAGGTCTCTTGGAGTTGAGTGCGCCGTCCGCCGAGTCAGTTGGTTGGAGGAGTGGGGCCGCCTAGAAGTCTCACGTTGAGAGTGCCGCCGGAAAAGAGCATTTCGTCGAGGGCGGCGTTAAGGTCATCCATGCGGAGGCGGCCGGCGTGGCCATCCTGAAGACAGAACTGCGCAGAACGTCTCATCAGCTCTTTAATAAAGGCGCCGCTAGCGTTTTCCGTGCGGCGCACAATTTCGTCCACGACCGAATCCGGCAATTGCAGTCCACAAGCGTATAAGAGGATAAGCCGCCGTCGCTCTTCAGCGTCCGGAAGAGGAAACTCGATGGCTTGATCGATTCGGCCAGGGCGAGAAGCAATGGCAGCTTCCAGCGCGTGAGGGCGATTGGTGGTAAGCACGAAAATGGTCTCCGCATCCTCGCGTAGACCGTCCATTTCGTTCAACAGTTTGTTTAGGAGACTCTCCTCGCAAGGGCCGTTCATGGATTCCCGCGAACCGGCGATAAGGTCCACGTCCTCAAGAACGATGATGCAAGGCTGAAGAAATCGTGCGAGCTGGAAATAGTGGTCGAGGAGGCCAACCTGCTCTGCGGTAATAAGCAGCGTGGTGTGGTCGGGAAGCTGGCTGGCGAGATGATGGATAGTGTGCGTTTTGCCGGTGCCGGGAGGGCCGTAAAAGAGCAGTCCCTTCTTAAGGGGCATGCCGAGCTTCCTAAGTTGCGGGCGCTGCTGGATGAAGCCGGCCACATTGCTTTCGAGAAGCTTGAGGGTTTTTGCCGGGAGAATGACATCGTCGCGGCTTACGGAACGAAGCTTGTGAACGCGAAGAGCGCCGACTTGCCCTGAATAGTTATCGGTTTGTTCAAAGGAAAGAACTTTTCCGCGATAAGAAGAGGCGCTGCGGACAAGCACTTCCACTTCGGCAAAAATCTCGCGCGACAGCGTGGCGCCACCATCACCAGGAGGAACCGCGATTTCCACGTGCATGCCACCGGAGCGTCCGTATGTGACTACGGGAGTAAGCAAAAGCGCAAATCGGGTGGATTCTCTTACTCCGAGCCACAGGCCGTGCGTTAAGCAAGAAGCTGGCGCGGTTTCGCCAATATCGACTTCAAGAAATTGTAGCGGCGCGACGACCGCCGGGTAGTTGTCTGTAGCGAGAAGCTCGGAAAAGGTAAGGGTCTCGTGCCCGAAGCGACGATGAATGCCAACTAGTTCGGCCCGTAGACGGGTTGAGAATATCTCGGTAAGAGCGCGCTGTAAATCGACACGAGAAGAGATGGGGAAGCTCCGTGAGGCGGTGACCAGCTGTTCTAGGGGTTGGCTTCGGAAATGGATAGCGAGCTTAGTCGCGGCCAACGGGGACGAGTTCAATTTGTTTTTCGGTTTTCGGGGCTGAAACCATTTTGATGTAAAGACGCTTCTTTAGTCATCAGCCATTTGGATGAAGCGAATTGAAAGGCACTGTCCGAAAGGACGGGTGTTCATGTGAGTGTATGTGGTTTCAGCCGGGACGAATAGTCAGGCGCACGGCGAGTCCTTGTCCGTTCGAAAAAGTTGGTTGCGAAGGGCGAGAGGACGGTAGTACAAGGTATGCCCTGCCTGCGCCATGAAGAATGATTTCAATCCAGAATGGGCGCGTCCTTTGCGATGGAAGGACGTTTACAGTGAGGCGGAACTCTATAAAGCGGCGGTGCGGATTTATACCAAGCCGGTGTTTCAGTGGCGCAAGGCGCTGGGGACCTCGACGGACGGGAAGACGCTTTACGACTTTGCGGCGCACGGGTTGGCGCGATTAGACGGGATTCATCGATCGCTGCAGCGGGGAAACTTTACGTTTCGGCCCGCGTTGGCGCTTCACTACAACTTCAATGGCAAGCACCGGACGCTCTATATTCCGCCGTGGGAAGAGCACATCGTTGATTTGTTGCTCTACCGCGTCTTGAACCGCAGGCTCCACAACTGGTTTTCGCCGAACTCCTATGCGTATCGCGACCGGAAATTCAGCCTGGATGGGTGCCAGACGCGTATTGCCAGGGTGCTGCGGTCGGCGAAGAGTCCGCTCTATGTAGTGAAGCGCGATATTCGCGATTTCTTTGCGACCATTGATCATGAGCTACTGCTGAACAAGTTGGCGACGCTGTGCGACGAGGATGATTTCCTCTACCGATTACTGGCGCAGCGCGTGCGTTTTGCGTATGAAGAGCAAGGAAGCCTGCAAACCGCCGCGACAGGCATACCTTTCGGAACGTCCATCGCTTGCCTTTTGGCGAACATTTATCTCACTGAGTTGGACCGCGAGATTGAGAGCATTCCCGAAGTGCACTATTTTCGTTACGCGGACGACCTGCTTTTGCTCTCAACGAGCCGCGAAGCGGCGCTGGATGCGGGAAAGCAAGTGGAGCTGCACTTCGCTGGCTTGAAGTTAGAAACCAAAGCCAGCCATCAAGTTGATTTGTTGCTTGCGGACGAACTCGCTCCCGATGCGCAGTTCATTGCCGCGCGGACGTTCCGTCATCTGGGATTGCTGTTCTGCGGCGGCGGGAGAGTTGCGTTGTCGCGCGACAAGCAGCGCAAAATACAAAACCTGTTTCGTTTCGCGTTTCGACGCAAACGCCGCTGGAAGAGAGAGAAGGATCCACAGGCTCGCGCGCTGACACTAATCAACATTGCGACAGAAACCATCGAGAAGGGCATTCGCAATGTTGGAGTTCTCGACTATTACCTGAAACATGTGAATGATGAGGAGCAACTGCGCCTGCTGGATCGCTGGCTGGCCGAAGAGGTGCTGAGCCGCGTTTTTGGCGGACACAAGAGAGGGCATTTCCGGAGAATCAGTTTCGGGCAGCTTCGCGCGATGGGATTGGCTTCATTGGTGCACCGGCGCAGGATGATTTTGAACGGGCGGATGGAGAGCCCGTTCTTTATTTGGCAGAGAGAAAAGGCTACGCGAGCATTCAGGGGGACGGTTGCCAGGCTGTGCCGGTCCGCCGGCGAAACAGCTTTCTCTCCGTTCCCAGAAGCAGCAGCCAGCAAAAGCCTGTGAGAGAGGGCGGCTGCCTGTAGACGGGTGTTATGGAAGAATCATGCTGGCTAAAGCCAATGATTCGTTTTTTCCAACCGTCCCCCTGAATGCTTGGCGTGAGCGACTTGTGGAGTGAGATGGGACTCTTCGATTTTCTCTTCGGGAAGAAGAAGTGCCCGCAATGCGGCGCGTCGGGTGCGCGCACGACGGGAGACCGGGTTCGTTGCCCGAATCCTTCTTGCCGGTATTTTGATGGAACGGTGGGGCGAGGCTTGGGCCTCCGTCCAAGGCGCTCCGACTATTCACCGGCGAGCGCGCTGGCGATTCGTTATCGCAATTTTCGTGGCGAGGAGAAAACGTTTACGGCGGATCAGGATTCGCTGCGACGAAAATGCCACCACATTGTGGCGCGTGTGGCGCCGACGGGAGAGAACATTTCGCTCTCGCGCGACCGCATACAAAATTTGACGGAAGTGGAAGAGGCCCTGCCGCAACCCACCGAAACCGCGCAACCCGGGCCGAACGCGCGCGAGCGACAAGTGCTGAGCTACCACAAGAAGTACAAGTCCACGTCTCCGCTGTACGAAAAGATTCGCGCCAAGTACCCCGATTGGTAGAAAGGGCGGGCTAAAGCCCTCCCCCTACACGTCAACGACTTTACTCATTTTGGTTGACATTTACGCTGGCGGAAGAGTTAATGTCCGTCGGCCCCACCCGTGCCCCGAGGCCGCGAACTTGCAACTTGGTCGTCTGCCAGGCCCAGCGTGAGCTGCATCGTTCGTCTCTATCCAAAAACCTGAGAAGCGTGAAAGGAGTCACATGATTCGGCTCAAGTTCGCCGCAGTTTGCTTTGTCACCGCTCTGGGGTTCCTGATGTTCAGTCCATCGTCGCGCGCACAGGGGCCAACAGCCTCACAACCAAGCCAGGCGCAACAGCCGATGGTTTATGAAGGCACCGCAGGCGGGTTGCGTGTGATTGAAGAAGGCCAGCCTCCCGTCATGATCCATGCCACATTGGAAGAGATGAAGCGGTTCCGCGAGGCCAACCCGCATGCGCGGCCTAGCCACGGGCAGGGAGCCGGCACTTCGAACCTTTCCTATCACGGTGGGATTGGTGGCATCGGCGTCGAAACGGTTCCCAAGGTCTATCTGGTCCTCTGGGGCTCCCAATGGAACAACAATGACCCCAGCGGAGAAGCGACCATTTTGCAGAACTTCTACAATGGCGTCGGCGGCAGCTCCTGGCTGAACAGCGTTACCCAGTATTGCCAGGGAGTGGCGAGCGGCACCATCTTTTGTAATGGGGCAGGTACTCCGGCCGCCAATCCCAAAGGCATCTTGGCTGGAGTCTGGTTCGACAACGCAAGCGCCGCTCCCTCGAAGCCTCGCCAGTCGCAGCTTGCGGCTGAGGCCGTGCGTGCCGCGCAACACTTCGGCAACACTACCGGCGCCAGCAACGCCAGCGTTCAGTACGTGATCGCCGCTTCCACTGGGCACAATTCCAGCGGATTCGGCCGGTCATACTGCGCCTACCACAGCTCCACCAGTTCGTCGGTTGGCAACGTGGCCTATACCAATTTGCCGTACATGACCGATGCCGGAGCTAGCTGCGGAGCCAACTTCAACGGTTTAGGGCCCGACGCGGGCATTACGATTGTCGCTGGTCACGAAATGGCCGAGACCATCACGGACCAGTTCCCCAATGGCGGTTGGCTGGACTCCGGCGGCGAGGAGAATGGCGACAAGTGCGCGTGGATCTCTTCCGGCCAGGGTGCGTCGGCAGATATCAATCTCAACACCGGCACGTTCGCCGTGCAGTCCCTGTGGAGCAATGCCTTCAATGGCGGCTCCGGCGGCTGCGTCGTAACGTATCCGTGACGCATCCAGGCACGGAGACTCCGGCCCACCTCATACAAAAAGCGGCTTGACGAGAAACATGCCAAGTTGGGCGTAACTTCTGGGCTGGGTGTGCGTAGAAGCGGGATGAGGGGGTGTGTATGAAAACGTTACTGCGATTTGTGGTGTTGTGCCTTGCGGTGCCGGCTGGGATGGCGTTTGCCCAGGGGCATTCGATGGAGGAAAAACGGGTGATGCAAGAGAAACCGGCGGCGCAGGAGAAACCGATGGTGAGCCCTGAGAATCCGCTGAGCACCTGGAACAAATTCGCCTATGCGCGGGTGAAGGACGTCCTGCGGAAGGCGGCGGAGAAGATGCCCGAGGAAAATTACAGTTTTAAACCTGTGGACACGGTGCGCAGCTACGGACAGATTGTGGGACACGTAGCCGATGCGCAGTATATGTTCTGCTCGATGGCATTGGGAGAAAAAAATCCGGCGCTGGACATCGAGCACACGAAAACATCCAAAGCGGATCTGATTGCCGCGTTGAACACCGCGTTCGCGTACTGCGATAAGGCGTACGACGGGATGACCGATGCCACGGCAGTGCAAACGATCAAGCTGTTTGGGAATGACGCGCCGCGGCTGAGCGCGCTGACTGTCAACAACATGCATGACCTGGAACACTATGGGAACCTGGCCACGTATCTGCGGATGAAGAGCATCGTGCCGCCCAGCAGCGAGCAGCCGCCTCCGGCGCAGCCAGCGAAGAAGTAATGGGGGAATAAAGCCGCCTCGAAGGACAGCTACTACACCCCGAAGACATTAAAAGGGGCACGATATATCGTGCCCCCAGGGGCATGTCGTGCCGCGCAGAAAGTCAGCCTTGGCTGCGAACGAGAGAATTTCTTGGCCGCCGAAGAAGACTTCGGCATTCGCGAGGTTCCACGGATAGGTGACCTTGAGGCGCTTCGGGCCGCCAGGGTCCAGCGCGAATTCTTGCTTCATGAGGGATTCTTCTGCGAGGCCGCCTCGGCTGCGACCTGCGCACTTTAGGCGAGGATGGACTGCGCACATTCCCGAGGGCAAGGGACTGTGGCGGAAGGTGTATTGGCTATGCCACAAAAGTAAAGACCGCCCAAAAGGACGGCACGCTACATAACCGCGACGGGAAACGGGTATAGGATGTGGCCCGCGAGGGATAATGAAAATTGCGATTTTGTGTTGTGCGCTGGCGATGGCGGCGTTTGGGGCGCGTGGGCAATCGCAGGTGGCGGTGACGCCGCCGCTGGTGGATCATCACCAACACCTGTTTGGGCCGGGGATCAAGAAGTTGTCGCCTTCGGTGGAACAGATTGAAGCGAGCGACTTAATTGCGCTGCTGGACAAAGCAGGGATTCGCAAAGCGGTGGTGCTCTCGATTGCGTATCAATTCGGCAATCCGAACAAGCCGGCAGTGGAAGACGAATATGCGCGTGTGAAGGCGGAGAACGACTGGACGAGTCAGCAAGTGGCGCGGTTTCCGGAACGGCTGCGGGGATTTTGCAGCGTCAACCCGACGAAAGAATATGCGATTGCTGAGATCGAACGTTGCGCGAAAGATCCGCAGCTTCATTATGGATTGAAGCTGCACTTTGGAAATTCGGATGTGGAACTCGATAAGGCGGAGCAGCTCGAGAAAGTGCGGAAGGTTTTTCGCGCGGCAAATGAGCACGGCATGGCGATTGTGGTGCACACACGGCCTTCGATCACAAAACAGCGCGCGTATGGCGCGGACAATGCACGGATTTTTCTGAATGAAGTGCTTCCGGCGGCGCCGGATGTGCCGGTTCAGATTGCGCATCTGGCCGGAGCGGGCGGCTATGATGATCCATCCGTGGATGAGGCGCTGGGCGTATTTGTGGATGCGATTGCGAAGCACGATCCGCGCATGGCGCATGTCTATCTCGATGTTTCAGGAATTGCTGGGTACGGCGAGTGGGAAAAGAAAGCGAATTTGATTGCCGAGCGGATCCGGCAGATTGGAGTCAGCCGGATTCTTTTTGGCGCGGACGGGGCTAGCGGAGGAAACCTTGCGCCACGAGAGGCTTGGGAAGCATTCCGGAAATTGCCGCTAACGGACGAGGAGTTTAGGGTGATTGCGAGCAATGTGGCGCCGTACATGAAATGATGGCGGAATGGATTGAGCGCGCGAGGAAGGATGTAAGTGGGCGACCGCCCTGAAGGACGACCGCCACACGAAGAGACAAGCCCAAGAATCGCCGATCTAAAGATCGGCCACTACATGAGACTGCTGCTACTTCCCGTCGCCGGCTTTTTGGAGAGTGGCGATGTCGAGTTTTTTCATTTTGAGCAGGGCTTGCATGACGCGATTGGATTTTTGCGGATCGGGATCGCTCGTGAGTTCACCCAGAGCGGCGGGAACGATTTGCCAAAAGAGACCGAATTTGTCCTTGAGCCAACCGCACTGACTTTCCTGGCCGCCCCCCGCGGTGAGCTTGGACCAGTAGTTGTCAATTTCGTCTTGCGTGTTGCAGGGGACAACGAAGGAAATCGCTTCGGTGAATTTGAAGTGAGGGCCGGCGTTCAATCCTGTGAATTCCTGGCCGTCCAGCGAAAAGACGATGGTCAACACGCTGCCTTCGGGACCTGGGCCGGCTTTTCCGCAGCGCGCAATCTTTCCGATTTTGGAATTGGGAAAGATAGAGCAGTAAAAATTGGCCGCTTCTTCGGCTTGCGAATCGAACCACAAGAATGGCGTGATTTTTGGCACGAGAATATTCCTCCGTTTTTGGACCTGTAGAGCTGTGCGACCACACTAGCATTGAAGGTTCGAGTCGTAATGTGAACTGTTGGTTGCTCTGGCCGGCCCTTTCCCTGGGGGCATCATCGGAGAGATGACAGAAGTGCAGGTTAAAGCGTAGGCTACGGGGCATCAAGGGTACGTCAATTCAGAGGAGGAAGCGGGCAATGAACGGAAATAAAGATCTAGCGATCTTACTTGTTCGGATTGCGAGCGCGCTGGCATTTTTCTATCACGGAGCCGCCATTACATTTGGCGCGTTTGGGGGGCCCGGGCCGGCGGGATTTGCAGCATTTACGCACACGTCTCTGACCGTTGCATATTTGGTGGGTCTCGCGCAGCTCGGCGGAGGAGTGACGATGCTTACGGGAATTTTGGCGCGAGTGGGCGCAGTGTGCATTTTAATCGTGATGGTGGGCGCGATTTATCTGGTGCACCTGCCGCATGGCTTTGATATTGGCAGGGGCGGATATGAATATGCTCTGACGCAATTGCTGATTTCCTTGGCAATTTTGGTAGGAGGGCCGGGGAAGTATTCACTGGCGCCGGCAAAATTGAAGAATTGGTAGTTGGTCGTCAGACAAATCAAGCGAGGAAAAAACCGATGCGAAAGTGGGGCGCAGTCGTAGCCGTGATTTGCGGCGCGATGTTGGCGGTGGTGGTGTGGGCGAGTGCGAATGCGAATGAAAATGTGCAAGAGAAAAAGGGAGCGGAGATGATGGTGGCAAAGGGGCCGTTCGAAGTGAAGATGGCGCCGGTGGATACCGCGCACAAGGACGAAAAGGCGATCGCGCGGTATTCGCTGGACAAGGTTTATCACGGGGACCTGGAAGCAACGGGAACGGGAGAGATGCTGGCGTCCATGGGCGAAGGGAAAAATTCCGGTGTGTACGTTGCGATGGAAATTGTGAATGGCACGCTTACGGGAAAGAAAGGATCGTTCGCGCTGGGGCATATGGGGACGATGACGCGAGGTGCGCAGAATCTGTCGATCAATGTTGTGCCGGATTCGGGGACGGGAGAGCTCGCCGGATTGACGGGGCAAATGAAAATTATCATTGCGGCGGATGGAAAACACTCTTATGAGTTTGAGTACAAGATTGAGAAGCAATGACGTAACGAAAGAACGAGGCAAGAAAAGTAGCTGTTGGCGATAAACGGAATTTAACTGAGTGGCGGCGGGCTGAGTGGTATAGTTTGCGCAAAATATGCGCGAGGTGCCCGCTAAGATGAAATTCCAAAAGAAAAATGGGTGGCGAATTGGGTTGCGCGTGATGGTGTGCGCGATTGCGGCGCTTTGCGCGGGGATGATTTCGGAAGCGCAGACGAAGAATCCGTACGCAGGCGATGCGAAGGTGGCAAAGCTGGGCGAATCGCAGTTTCGATCGAATTGCGCGTTTTGCCATGGATTGGGGGCACGCGGAGGCGGGCGCGGTCCGGATTTGACGCGGGCACAAAAGCGGCACGGAAGTTCGGACGAAGAAATATTCCACAACATCCACGACGGGATTGCGGGAACGGCCATGCCGCCGGCGACGGCAGGAGGAATCGGCGTGGGAATGACGGATGAAGAGATTTGGCAGGTGGTGACCTACATTCGAAGCGTGGAGAAGAAGACGAACGCTGTGACGGGAAACGCGGCGCGCGGAAAAGAGCTTTTTTACGGCTCGGCGGGATGCGGGACGTGCCATATGGTAAATGGAAAAGGTGGAAGGCTGGGGCCGGAGCTGACCACGACGGCGACTTCGCGTTCGGAGGAGTATTTTGTGGATTCGCTGCGCAATCCGAACAAGCGGCTGGCGCAGGGGATTGTGGAGGCCATGAAGGATTTCCCGCAGGAATATGAAACGGCGAATGTGACGACGGCGGACGGGACGAAGTATCAGGGCGTAGTCCTGAATGAAGACGCGTTCACGGTGCAAGTTTTGGACACGCGAGAGACTTTGCATTCGTGGGAGAAGAGTTCGCTGAAGAAGTATGAGAAGACGCGGCAATCGCTGATGCCGGCGTACGACGAAAAAATGCTGCCCGAAAAGGATTTGCAGGATTTGCTGGCGTTTTTGGCGGCGAGCGCGGGAGGTGGAAAGTGAAGATTCGCGCCGCGATGATCGGAGTATTGTTGCTGAGTCTTGCCGGGACCACGAACGCGCAGGTGGCGGCGGAGAGATTGTTGAATGCCGGGAAAGAGCCGCAGAACTGGCTGATGTACAGCGGAGGATACTCAGGGTTGAGATATTCAACGCTGGATCAAATCAACGTGAACAATGCGGGCGGATTGGCGCCGAAGTGGGCGTATCAGACGATGGCGGGAGGAAAGTTCGAAACGACGCCGCTTGTGGTGGACGGGATTCTGTATGCCACGGGACCGGACGACAGAGCGTTTGCGCTGGACGCGCGATCGGGGCGGCCAATCTGGCAGTATCAGCGCGCGCTGCCGCCGGACATTCGTCCGTGCTGCGGACGAGTAAATCGTGGGGTTGCGATTTTGGGTGACAAAGTTTTCATGGGAACACTCGATGCGCACGTGATTGCGCTCGACGCGAAGACAGGCGCGGTTGTTTGGGACATCACAGCTGCGGATTATTCGAAAGGCTATAGCTTTACGCTCGCGCCGCTGGCGATTAAGAATCTCGTGCTGGTGGGAGTGAGCGGCGGCGAGTATGGGATTCGCGGATTCATTGACGCGTATGATGCAGCCACGGGCGAACGGAAGTGGCGCTTCAATACGATTCCCGGGCCGGGCGAGCCGGGAAATGAGACATGGGAAGGCGAGTCTTGGAAGGTCGGCGGATCGCCGGCGTGGATTACCGGGACGTTTGATCCAGCGACAAACACGACGTTTTGGACGACGGGAAACCCTGCGCCATCGAATCGGGGAATCGGACGCGCGGGAGATAACCTGTACGCGGATTCGCTGCTGGCGCTCGATCCGGACACAGGAAAAATGAAATGGTATTTCCAATTTACGCCACACGACGAGCACGACTACGACGCGACGCAAGTACCGGTGATGCTTGACGACGGCGGAAAGAAGTTGATTGCGCAGGCGAACCGGAACGGATTTTTCTACGTGATTGACCGCACGACGGGGAAATTGTTGTCGGCGACGCAGTACGCGAAAGTGACGTGGAGCAATTCGAAGGATGCGACGGGGCGGCCAGTCGGGTCAAAAGAAGGAGAGCCGACGCTGGAAGGGAACCCGGTGTGCCCGGGAGCGCTCGGAGCAACGAACTGGATGTCGCCGTCGTATGATCCGCAAACAAAACTGTTTTACGTGACGGCGCGCGAGCAATGCGACATTTTTTCGACCGCGCCGCAAGCCTATGACGCAGGGCACGCGTTTTACGGGTCCGCGTACTATCCCAACGACAGCTCGCAACCTTTCTGGGGAGCGCTGCGTGCACTTGATCCAGCAACAGGGAAATTGGTGTGGGAGTGGAAGCACAACTCGCCGACGTGGGCGGGAGTGTTGACGACGGCTGGTGGGCTCGCGTTTACCGGCGACGCCGAAGGAAATTTTATTGCCTTGGACGCGAAGAGCGGAAAACCGCTGTGGCATTTCCAGTGCGGGGCCAGCGTGATCGCGGGGCCGATGACGTTTGCAATTGACGGGAAGCAGTACGTTGCCGTGGCGGCGGGTTCGACATTGTTTGCCTTTGGCTTGCAGTAGATGGCGCTGCGCAAGATTGTCGGATTTCATTTGGATGAGAGCGGGGATTGGGTGGCCGAGTTGGAGTGCGGGCACGGGCAACACGTGCGGCACAAACCGCCATGGACGATGCGGCCTTGGGTGCTGACAGAAGAGGGACGCGCAGAGCATATCGGCCGCGAACTCGATTGCAAGAAGTGCGAAGAAGCTTCTAACTCAGAGTCCAGCAAAAAGAACAGGTAGAAATCTCGCAAAAAAATCAGGAGTTATTTTGAAGAAGAGTTGGCGGCGCTGGCCGTTCCGCCGATGGCTTCACCGTTGACAACCAGTTCGACGCGGCGGTTTTTCTGGCGGCCGTCCACGGTGTCATTCGAAGCGACAGGCTGCGTTTTGCCGAATCCGCGCGAGGTCATGGCGTTTCCGCGAACACCTTGCTGAGCGAGGAAATCGAGAACGGAGCCGGCGCGCTGTTCGGAAAGGCGCTGATTGAAATCGTCGGTGCCGACGCTGTCCGTGTGGCCTTCAATCTGGAGCGTCAGGCCGGGATGCGCGAGGACGATACCGGAAATCTTTGCGAGCTTTTCGCGAGTAGCAGGCTTGAGCGTGTAGCTGCCGGTGTCAAAGAGAACGTCCGACATATTCACGATGAGGCCGCGGGCGGAATCGTTGGTTTGCAGGACGGCGTTGAGTTGCGCGAGAAGCTGAGCGCGAAGCTCGGCTTTTTCGGACTCGGCTTTTGCCGCAGCGGCGCGAGCTCTTTCTTCCGCTGCGCGGGCGTTAGCGGTTTCGGCTTCGGCAGCGCGTTTTTGTTCGAGCGCGGCTTGCTGATCGGCTAACGCGGCGGCGCGAGCTTTTTCGGCTTCTTCCTTCGCCTTGGCGGCGTCGGCGGCGGATTTTTCCGCCTCTGCCTTCAGGCGCTCGGCTTCGGCTTTGGCTGCTTCCGCGGCCTGGCGAGCTTGTTCTGCGTCGGCGCGGCGCTTCATTTCATCGGCGGCATCCTGACGCGCTTTGGCTTCGCGCGCTTCGGCGGCGGCTTTGTCTGCCTTGGCCTTGGCCTGCGCTTCTTCCTCGGCTTTTTGCTTTACGGAGATGACGCGGGCCTCTTCCGCGGTTTGCACGGAATCGCGGGCTGCAGCGACCACGGATTTCTTGTCCCGCTTCTGGCGATAGAGGTCCTCGGCGGATTGGAGTTGCTGCGCAGCTTTCGAAATCGAAGGCCCTGCGTATTTTTCGGCCCCTGCATTGCGCGCGATGCGCACGGCGTTGCGCGCCTGGAAAAGTTCGACAGGAGTCTTGCGGTCGATGCCGAAGATGGCGTTTTCGATTTTTGTGTTCGAAGAAGAGTAGACGCCGCGGGCGAGAAGTTCGTATCGGGCTTCAATCAGTTCACCGCCACCTTCAATAGCATTTTCCGCGACGACTTCATCGCCGGGTTGCGTGACGGCGAAATAAGGCTCAGCAGTGACGATCATGCCGAAGGTCTGCATGTCAGAGATGGCTTTAACCTGGGCCTGGCCATTCTTCACTTGCACTTCACCGAGGTTGACGGAGCGTCCTTGCGGGGAGACGGCCCAGAGCACGTAAGTGAGGTATTCGAGACCGAATTTTGTGGCGTCTTCAAGGCCGTCGAGTTTGGCTTCGATTTCGACGCGATTGCCTTTGTTCTCTACTTTAGCTTCGCCGCTGGCCTGCTGCATGAGGTCGGTGCCGTGGAAGAGAATCTTTAGCGTGGTGCCGCCGCGGCGGTAGTTGATGGCTTTGGTGGTGCGGGAAACGGGAGCAGCGACGGGCGCGGTGGTTTGGCTCGATGCACGAGCTGCGACGAGGCCGAGAAGACCCATCAGCCCGAGGGCCAGCGCGGCGAGGCGAAGATTGAATTTGGTGCGAGCCGAGTAAGCCGATTGAGTTGTCATGCTTCGAAGCATATGAAAACCATCCCGCAGCGGCTGGTGGCCGCAGCTAGTGCGATTTTTGTGACCAGATGCTTTCAGGTTAACAAAAGGGAAAAGAACAGGCGGGTTTTGAATGGCCGGAATTGCGCAAGTGATTACACCCAGGCGCAATGGCAAGCCTGTCCCAAAGGGCAGCTCTAAAAAGTGGACCCCACAGCTTAAGACCAAACAACAGCTTACTTGGACATCAAGTCCTTCCAGCGCTTCCACGAGTCTTCGCGGGCTTTCTTGTTGGCTTCGCTGGCGTCGGGTGCTTCGCCGGCGCGCATGAAGCCGTGGCCGGCGCCGTCGTAGGTGACTGGCTCGTAATTCTTGCCCGCGGCTTTCATGTTGGCAATGGCATCAGGAAGCGTGGCGTTGATGCGCGCGTCGTTTCCAGCGTAAAAGCCGTAAACGGGAGCTTTGATGTTGGCCATGGCTTCTTTGGAAGGAGATTGGCCGTAGAAAACGAATGCGGCAGCGAGGTCAGCTCGCGTGGTAGCGAAACGGAAGGATTGTCCGCCGCCCCAGCAGAAGCCGACGACAAAAAGTCTTCCGTTCGAAGCGGGGAGTTTCAGGCCGTAATCCGCGGCAGCATTGAGGTCCGCAGTGACTTGCGTTGGATTGAGTTTGCTGACTGCTTCCATTGCCGCGTCAACGGAAAAATCCTTGGTGCGGCCCCCGTTCGAAGCCATGCCGGAGAGAAGGTCCGGCGCGACAGCGATGTAACCGGCGGCGGCGACTTCGTCGGCGAGCTCCTGAGCCCAATCGCTGAGCCCGAAGATTTCGTGAATGACGAGGACGACGGGGCGCTTGTCCTTGGATTCGGGGTAGACGACCAATGTGTCCACGGAGCGGCCATCATGCTTGACGGTGACCCATTCACGATGGCGGGGCGATTTGGCGAGTTGCTCCTTTGCCCAGTCTTGTGCGGCGGCGAATTGCGCGGTGAAGAGAAGCGCGATGGCGAAGAGAAAGAGACGTTTCATGGGGACCCCCTCAGGTGACCGGGGAAAATCCTAGTGGGTTAGAAGGAATCGCGCAAGCCTGGGCTGAAGCAGGCCCACAGCCTTGCCTAAGGCGTGCAGGAGGCCGGGAGGGCGAGAGGCTGGCCGATGGAGAGGCGGTGAGGATTGGAGACTGTAGGATTGGCGCGGGCGATGCAGGGCCAATAGGAGGCATGGCCGTAAATGGTAAGCGCAATCTTGGAGAGGGAGTCGCCGGGCTGCACGGTAATGGAAGCGGCCGTGGATCGATGCGTGGCCATTCTCGGCGGGAGCGTTAGCATCGTGCCTGGAACGAGCCGGGCGGGATCGGCGACGCCCGGGTTGGCGGCCATAAGCTCGAGCCAGCGCGTGCCGCGGCCGAGGTGCTGGCGAGAAAGGGTCCAGAGAGTGTCGCCCTGTCGGACGATGATGGACGGTGCCGAGGTGACGGCGGAGGTTGGACGAGGACGGGATGGAGCCGAGAAATTTGGCTGAGCTGCCACGCGCGGTTCTACAGGACGAACACCAGAAATGGCTGGTGGCGCGGGTTGGATGCGGCGACGAGAAAAAGGATCAACACGGCGCATCGGAGCCGAAGGAACTAGAGGTGCCGGAACAAAGGAACCAGGAGTGTTTGGCACAGAAGGACTTGAAGGCGCAAAAATTTTGGGAGACGGTTTCGTTGCGGGGTTAATGAGAGGTTTTGGCAGGGGCGCGAGAATTTTCGGCGCCGCGAGTTCCGGCTGCTGCGATGGCAAATGGAAAGGCGAAGTTTTTTCGGTGTCGCGGCGCGCGTTGCGATAACGGCGAGCAACATCACCAAGCGGTTCTTGCGGAGTGTTGGAGTCCGCGTCGAGAGGTTCAGCGTCGGGCTTTGCAGTGGGAGCAACTGGCTGCTTACGCTTGGCCCCTGCACGGGATTGATCTGCGGGCGTGAGAATTTTTCCGCGGCGCAAATCTTCGTTGGTGTAGACGTGCTTCGTTTCCTGATTTTGTTTGCGGGCGCGTTCCTGGCGAGCGGCTCCGGCGACATCTTGTGAGGATTGTTGCGAGTCGTCCGATTGCGCACGGAGTTGCGGCGCGCCGGCTACAAAAATTGCGCCAAGAAAAATTGCGAAAACGAGGCGAGCACAAATAACCGGAAGCGCGTTGCGTAACGCGACTTCACAACGGATGTTGGGGGCGGTGCACATCTTTGGCAACCGAAACGCGCGACCAACGCTGACCACTAACCGGGGGACATCCGATGCCGGAATCCTACGCAAAAGAGGCGTCTGTGGCAATGGATTTTGGTGGCCAAATAGTTGTGGAACGAAGGTACTGGCGGCGCGTAGTCCTAGGTGGTTAGCCCGCGGCCGCTCGCCTTGCGCGGGTGCGGCGGCTTCCGGTACGCTGAATGATTCTTTTATGAGCGAAGGGGCCGCAGGGTTCTAGAGAGATGGCAGAAGAAAAGCTACCGACACGAGCACAGGATTTCTCCGAGTGGTACAACCAGCTTGTCTTGAAGGCCCAGCTTGCGGATTATGCGCCGGTGCGCGGTTGCATGATCGTGCGGCCGTACGGATGGGCGCTTTGGGAAAACATTCAGGGCGCGCTCGACCGGCGCTTCAAAGCAACGGGGCATCAGAACGTGGCGTTTCCTTTGCTGATTCCGAAGAGCTTCATCGAAAAAGAGAAGCACCACGTGGAAGGGTTTTCGCCTGAGCTGGCGGTGGTGACGATTGGCGGCGGCGAAGAATTGGCCGAGCCGCTGATTCTGCGCCCGACTTCAGAAACGATTATCGGGTACATGTGGTCGAAGTGGATTCAATCCTACCGCGATTTGCCCGTGTTGATGAACCAGTGGAATTCCGTTGTGCGCTGGGAGCTGCGCACGAAGCTCTTTTTGCGCACGCTGGAATTTTACTGGCAGGAAGGCCACACCGCGCACGCCACTCAGCAGGAAGCCGAGGACGAAACGCTGCAGATGCTGGACACCTATACGGACTTTGCCGTGAACGATGCGGCGATCCCCGTGATTCCCGGAAGGAAGTCCGACGCGGAGAAGTTCGCCGGCGCGGACATTACGTATTCGATTGAAGCGATGATGGGTGATGGCAAAGCGCTGCAAGCCGGAACGTCGCATTTCCTGGGGCAAAATTTTGCGCAGGCGTTCGAAGTGAAGTACCTCGATCAAGGCGGACAGTTGCAGCATTGCTGGACGACGTCGTGGGGGCTTTCAACACGCTTCATCGGCGCGATCATCATGGTCCACGGCGACGATCAAGGGTTGGTCCTGCCGCCGAAGCTGGCGCCGTATCAAGTGGTGATTGTACCGATCTTCAAGAATGACGAAGAGAAGGCGGCGGTCTCAAGCGTTGCCAAAGAGATCAAGGCACAACTGGCAAAGGCAAACATCCGCGTGACGCTGGATGAGCGCGAGGGGCAGAGTCCGGGCTGGAAGTTTAACGATTGGGAGATGCGTGGAGTGCCGCTGCGAATTGAGCTGGGGCCGAAAGATGTGGCGAAGCAGTCAGCGGTGCTGGCTCGACGGGATCGCCCCGGGAAAGAAGGGAAGACTTTCGCGTCGCTCGCTGATTTGCCGGTGACAGTTGAGAAGCTCCTCGCGGAGATTCAGGATTCGCTGCACGCGAAGGCGCTGAGCTTCCGGCGTTCGAATACGCACAACGCGCAGGCGTACGAAGAGCTCAAGAAGGCGGTCGAAGGCGGGTTTGCCTACTCGGGCTGGTGCGGAAGCGGCGAGTGCGAAGAAAAGATCAAGGAAGAAACGCGGGCCACGATGCGGTGCATTCCGTTGGACCAGGAAGCAGTCCTGGGCACAGGCGGCGGAGCTGCTTCGGGTAAGTGCGTCTATTGCGGCCAGCCGGCCAAGAACCGCGCCATCTTCGCCCGGGCGTATTGAGCACCTGACCTTTCAGCCAGTTCCTCAGCGAAGCGCGCCTAGTAACAGCGACGAAACACGGTCCTCCGGCGTTCTCGACACGCATTTTTCGCGGTGCTAGCCTCGAAAGTGGAGACATTCTTGTGAACCGGCAAGCACAATTGCGGTGGAGAGCTGCGGGTGAACGGGGCCAGGGAAAGTTCAAGGCCATCCTGGTCACCGCGATTTTGGCTTTTATGGTGTATGCGGCGGTGAAGATGGTGCCGCCTTACGTCGCCGAGTATGAACTGTCGGACAAGATGCAAGAGACAGCGCGCTTTGCGAGCGTAAATAGAAACAGCCCGGAACAGATTCGCGACACGATCTGGAAGACGATTGAAGATCTGGAGATTCCCGCGACGAAAGATGATGTGAAAGTGACCGCCTCGGGCGGGAGAGTAACCATCAATGTGGACTACAAGGTTCCGATCGACTTGATGGTTTACAAGTTCAATCTTCATTTCACGCCCTCGACCGCAAACAAGGACATCATCTAGCTCAGCGGCAATCGCATGCCAAAGAGGCGCTTTCCAGACGTTCGCAGTTAAGAGACAATAAAACTTCCAGCCCGATGGAGACAGCTTGCGCATCCGCATCCAAAAAGGATTCTGGACGTCCACGTTCGGCCTGACCCTGCTGGGAATCGTTTTCTTCGTAGTTTTTGTCAGCGCGTCCATTTTTGCGTGGTACTACGTCAAGTATGCGCGAATGATTGACGCCCGCCTTTCCGGACACGTTCTCCAAAATACAACGCAGATTTTCTCGGCCCCGGAACAGATTTCCACGGGTCAAGCCTGGGGGCCGCAGGATTTGACGCAGTATCTGCAGCGCATTGGGTACCGTCCCGAAGCGGACGACACGTCGCTGGGACAGTACACGGTGCAGGGAAACAGCGTGGACGTACGCCCGTCAAAGCTTTCCTATTTTGCCGGCGCGAACGCCATTTCGGTGAAGTTTGCCGGGAAGAGCATCCAATCCATCCGGCCCCTCAAGGGCGGCGCGGAAATGGGCGTAGCGGACATCGAGCCGGAGCTGATTACGAATTTGTTTGACAGCGCGCGGGAAAAGCGGCGCGCCGTGCGTTATGAGGATTTGCCGCCGACGCTGGTGAATGCGATTCTCTCCGCGGAGGACAAGCGGTTTTTTGAGCACCCGGGATTCGACTTCATTCGAATCTTCGGCGCCGCATGGAATGACTTGCGGCATGGCACGCACCTGCAGGGCGCCAGCACGATCACGATGCAGGTGGCCCGGACATTCTTTCTTTCCACAGACCGGAATTGGCGCCGGAAGCTTGCGGAGGCGATGCTTTCGTTCGAACTGGAGCAGCGCTTCAACAAGCAGCAGATTTTTGAGATGTATGCGAACGAAGTGTATCTGGGCAACAGAGGGAGCTTTGGCATTCGCGGATTTGCGCAGGCGAGCGTAGCGTACTTCGGAAAAGATTTGCGGCAATTGACGTTGGGCGAGTGCGCGTACCTGGCGGGCATTATTCGCGCCCCGAATTATTACTCCTCAGCGGACCGGCATCCCGAGCGGGCGGTGCAGGCGAGAGACCGCGTGCTGCCGCAGATGCTCGACAACAAATACATCACGGAAGCGGACGTGCTGGAAGCAAAGAAGGTGCCGCTGAAGATCGTGCGCACTTCGGTATCCACCAGCGAGGCGCCATATTTTGTGGACATGGTGAAGGACCACCTGCTCGACAAGTATTCGGAGAACGAACTGCTGAGCGAGAACTTCCGCGTGTACACGACGATTGATCCGGCGCTGCAACGTGCGGCGGCGGCGGCGGTGGATGCGGGCGCGAAGAATGTGGATACGCTGCTGGCCAAGCGGTACGACAAGTGGAAACGCGAAGCGGCAAAGAAGGGCAGCACGGAACCGGTGCCGCAAGTACAGGCGGCGATGGTGGCGATCGATCCGCGTACAGGAGAGATCAAGGCGCTGATTGGCGGCAGGGATTATGGGCAGAGCCAACTGAACCACGCGCTGGCTCACCGGCAGCCCGGGTCGGTATTCAAGCCATTTGTATATTCGGCCGCCTTCACGAATGCGGTTGATGGCGTTCAGCCGATCGTGACGCCGGTAACAACGGTAGATGATGAGCCGACAACATTCGAATTTGAAGGGCAAGAATACACGCCGAACAACTACGGCGAAAGGTTCATGGGGCGAGTCACGGTGCGCGATGCCCTGACGAACTCGCTGAACGTGGCGACGGTGAAGGTCGCTGAAATGATTGGGTATGGGCGCGTGGTGCAAGTCGCGCGGCAGATGGGGCTCGCCAACAACATCCGCGCGACGCCTGCGGTGGCCCTGGGCGCGTATGAAATGACGCCAGTGGATGTGGCGGCGGGTTACACCGCGTTCGGCCAAGGCGGCGTGCGAGCCGAACCGCAGTTCTTGCGGAGCGTAGTAAGCGCGAATGGAACAACGCTGGAGAAGGTGAGCGCGCAAAACCGGCAGGTGCTGGACCCGCGAGTGGCGTACCTGGTGACGAGCGTGTTGAAGGACGTGCTCAATCGCGGCACCGGCGCGGCGGTGCGGGCGCACGGATTTACGCTCCCCGCAGCTGGAAAAACGGGAACCTCACGCGACGGCTGGTTCGCGGGATACACGTCGAATCTGGTCTGCGTGATCTGGGTTGGATTTGACGATAACCGCGATCTGGGATTGACCGGCGGAACCGCGGTTGCGCCGATCTGGGCGGATTTCATGACGAAGGCGACCGCGCTGCCCGGCTACCGGAACGTGAAGGATTTCGATCCCCCGGAGGGCGTGCAGACGACGGTGATTGATCCCGAGTCTCTGGAACTTGCCACGCCGAACTGCCCGACGACCAAGGACGAAGTCTTTGTGGCGGGATCGGCGCCTACGCAGTTTTGCGAATTGCACGGCGGCGGGAAGGGAATCGTTTCTTCCACGGGATCGTTCCTCTCTCATATTTTTGGCGGCGGAGACAAGAAGCCTGACGGGACGCAAGGAGCGCAGCCCGGACCCGCCGGAGCAGGCACAAAGTACGATCCGAACAGGCCTCCCAACGCGACCGGGCAGGGAACCGAGCCGGCTAGCGAGGATGCGAAAGATGCAAAGGACGGGGATAAAAAAAAGAATCCCTTGAAGAAGATTTTTGGTATCTTTGGGGGTAAGAAAAAGCCCGAGCCGGTCAAGCCCGACCCAGGCCAACAAAATCCTAATCCGAATCCGGGTTAACCGGATAAAGGAGATTCGCCATGACTCCTTACCGACTGGCGATTCGAGCAGGTGTTCTCCTCTTTAGCCTTACCGTTGTTTCCGCAGGGCAATCTAACGACGATCCAAAGCCGTTCGTGCCGCATATGCAAGCGCCGTCGCAGGCAACAAATACAGGTGCGCCCAGCTCGGCTTCGCAACTGACGGCCGAGCAACTCGCCGATTTGATGATGGCGCGGAAGGAATTTCGAGAAGCCGTGGTCGCGTACAAGAAGCTGGCGGAGCAATATCCGACCAGCGCGCCCATTTTCAACAAGCTGGGTATTGCGCTTCACAAACAGTATGACTTGAACGGCGCGCTGCGCTCGTACGAGCGGGCCGTGAAGCTGGACCCCAATTACGCGGATGCGCAGAACAACATCGGCGTGATCTGGTATGACAAGAAGAAATTTGGCCGCGCGATTCGCGCCTACCAAAAAGCGATCAAGATGCGCAACGACCTGGCTGTGTCCTACAGCAATCTTGGATACGCCTATTTTGCCGACAAGAAATATGAAGAGTCCATCAACTCGTTTCAACAAGCGCTGAAGCTCGATCCCGCGGTGCTGGATCACAATCCTGGCCGCATAGGTTCGACGGTGCAAGACCGTTCGGTTGAGGACCGCGCAAAGTTCTATTTCCTTCTGGCGAAATCGTTCGCTGAGGCGGGAAACTTCGAGCGAAGTCTGGTCTACTTGCGCAAGGCGAAGGACGAAGGCTACAAGTCCATGAAGGACGCTCAAACGGACCCGGCGTTCTCCGCAATGCAAAAGTTGCCGGAAATGCAGGAAGTTCTGACGCCTAAAGTACAGGACGCGCCGCACTGAGCGACAGCACAGCCCTCCCCCATTCAAACAGAAGAGTTTGTTGAGACGCCGCGAGTGTATTCGCCGCGGTCTGTTACAATTTCCGTGACATGAGACGAATCATCACGCGGAGTATCCTTACGTTGGTATTGCTCACGGCGCCCGCGATCGGGCGGGCACAAACGGTTCAAGGCGCGCGGAATTCTGTCACGAGCCAGGGAATTTTTCTTGTTTTTCCCTTTGAAAACGCGGGAGCAAGTTCGCGATTCGACTGGCTCAGCGAAGGACTGGAAGAGCTGACGATTCAGCGACTTTCCGCGGCCGGGCAACAGGTCTATTCGCATGCGGGGCGCACGGCGGAGTTGGATCGCTACGGCTTGCCTTCGAGTGCGAGGCTGAGCCATGCAACGATGCTGCGCATCGGTGCGGAACTCGATGCGGATTTCGTCGTGTTCGGCAAGTACCTTTCGGACGGAAATTCTTTGAGCCTGCAGGCGCGGATTTTGCGCGTGAATCCGGCCGGGCTTGATCCCGTGGTTCAGGGGAGCGGCAAGCTCGAGTCGCTGATGGATGTTCATGCGAAAGTTGCGTGGAAACTCTTGACGGGAAAGAACCGGACGTATCCATTGAGTTTTGCCGACTTTTCGAAACTGCAGCGGCCGCTGCGGCTGGACGCGTTCGAACATTACATTCGCGCGCTGCTTGCGAACGAAGACGATGCAAGAATCCGTGAATTGAAAGAAGCGACGCGGCTCGAACCGGAGTGGGCCGAGGCGGCGTTTGCGCTTGGACAGGTGTACTACGGGCGCCGCGATTGCGAATCGGCTTTACCCTGGCTTGCACGCGTGCCGAGGACCAGCCTGCGGTATGCAGAGGCGGTTTTCGCGATGGGCGTTTGCCGATTGTGGCAGGACCAACCCGACAAAGCGGAAACGGTTTTTGTTTCCCTGCAGGATGCGTTGAAGGATAACCTCGTTTCCGGGGCGGATTTGCCGGAGATCGTGAACAATCTGGGCCTTGCCCGGGCGCGGCAAGGAAAGTCGGCGGATGCCATTGCTGCACTGCGGCGCGCGGCCGAGCTCGATCCGGAAGAAGACGATTATCCCGTGAATCTTGGACTGGTTTATTTGCGCGGGAACGATTTCGCGAAGGCGGCCGACGAATTCCGCGATGCGACGGAGCGCGAGCCGGAAACGGCGGAGGACCGGTCCCTCTTGATCTATGCGTTGGGCAAAGCCGGGAAGAAAGAGGAAGCAGACGAAGAGAAAGACGCGGCGGCAGAGGCGCTCGGACCGGGTGCGTTGCCGGTCGTTAAGCCGGAGAACCTGGCAAAACTGGAGCGGCTCAAGACGGAGTTGGACACGTCGGCGCTGCAGCTTGAAAATTTGACGCCGAGGGACTTGGCTGGCACGGGCGCAGATGCAGCGACTGGAACCGCGGCACTTGTCAGAAAAGGAAGACAGGAACTTTCTGCCGGGCGCCTTGATACTGCGGAGACGGCGTTCCGCAGTGCGCTTGCCGCGGATCCGGGCGATGCGTCAGCGCATCGCGGGCTTGCCGACATTGCGCGACGGAGAAACAAGCTGGATGAGGCGGTGAAAGAACTGCAGGCTGCGCTGGCGCGGCGCGATTCGGCTGTGGACCATGTTTCTCTGGCGCGGATTTATCTTGAGCGGAAAAAGAATGACCTCGCGCGAACGGAGTTGGAGCGGGCGCTGAAACTTGCGCCGAATTATGCGGAAGCGAAACAGTTGATGGAGCATTTGAAGAGCGCGAAGCCGGCTGGAGTAAAAAAGTGAACTTTGTTTTTAAGCGAGCGAATTTATTTCTGCGGCGATGGGTGGGAGCATCGGCGTTCATTTTGCTGATGGTGATTTGTTTTGGATTGACCGGCGCGCAAGCCCAGGAAAAACAAAGTGGCCCGCTCGTTCTCGACATGAAGATTGACGGCGAGATTGGGCCGGTCCTCGCGACCTATGTCGAGGAGGGACTTGCAGACGCGGCGGCGCGGCATGCAGCCCTCGTGCTGATCACGATGGACACGCCAGGCGGATTGAGCGATTCCACGCAAAACATTGTGCAACACATTTTGGATTCGCCCGTGCCTGTGGCCGTGTATGTTGCGCCCAAAGGCGCGCGCGGTGCTTCCGCAGGATTTTTTATTTTGTTGAGCGCGGATGTGGCCGCGATGGCGCCGGCCACGCGCACCGGCGCTGCTTCGCCGATTCTGGCAGTTGGCGGAATTGCGATCGGCGTAGATGAGACACTAAAGCGGAAAATCATGAACGACGCGCAAGCGTTCCTGCGCAGCTTTTCAGAAAAGCGCGGAAGAAATCCCGCGCTCGCCGAAACTGCGGTCACGGACGCCAAAGCATTTACCGCGCAGGAAGCGCTGGACGGCAAGCTGATTGATTTTGTTTCAGATTCCCCAGAAGAATTGCTGCAAAAACTAAACGGCCGCGAGATAACGCGTTTCAACGGGACAAAAGTGAAGCTGGAACTGACAAATCCTGTTCAGCAGCAATTCGCGCTGTCCATGCGCCAGGCATTTTTGGCGCGAATCGTTGAGCCGGACGCGTTTTTTCTCTTGCTGATCGTCGGCGCTCTGGGACTTTATACGGAATTCACGCATCCCGGAATGGTGGCGCCCGGCGTTATCGGCGCGATCTGCATGGTGCTGGCGCTTTACGCGATGCACCTATTGCCCGTGAGTTTGGCTGGAGTTGTTTTGATCCTCGTCGGCATCACCCTATTCGTTTTGGAAGCGAAGTACACAAGCCACGGCGTGCTTCTCGCGGGCGGAATTGTTGCGATGATGCTGGGCGCCCTGTTTCTTGTTCGCTCGCCGCTCACAGGCAGAGGAGTGAGTCCGATTGTGGCTGCAGCGGTTACGCTGCCCTTTGCCGGTATCTCGGTTTTCTTGATGCGCTCCGTTTTGCGTTCGCGCAAGTGGAAGCCGGCAACGGGACCGGAAGAGATGATTGGAGAAGTTGGAACTGTCGTGAAAGTTGTCCCCGCCTCCGGAGAGGGGATGATTCGCCTGCGAGGAGAATTGTGGCGCGCGTTTTCTTCGCAAGCGATTGCCGAGGGGAAATCAGTGAAAGTTTTGAAAGTGGAAGGATTGCGAGTGCAGGTTGCTCCGACGGAACCATCGGCGGATTCGCGAAATTAGTTTTCGAGACTTGAGGGAGGAAACATGGAGAACTGGCTGCCAGTGTTGATCGTGGTCGCGGTGGTTCTGCTGTGGTTTGGAAAATCTTTCAACGTTATCAAGGAGTGGGAGCGCGGTGCGGTGCTCCGCTTGGGACGCATGTTGCCCGACGCGAAAGGGGCGGGACTGCGAATTATTCTTTGGCCGATCGAGACTCTATACCGGATACCGCTGCGCATTGTCACGTTGGACGTGCCGCCGCAGGACATCATCACGAAAGACAACGTGTCGGTGAAAGTGAACGCGGTCTGCTATTTCAAGGTGGTTGACGCAAATCGCGCATTGCGCGAAATCGAGAACTACTTGTACGCGACGTCGCAACTCGCGCAGACCACTTTGCGCAGCGTTGTCGGTCAGTTTCAACTGGATGAAATACTTTCCGAACGCGACCGTGTCAACGAAAAATTGCAATTGATTCTCGACCAGGATACGGAAGCGTGGGGAATCAAAGTGACCAAAGTTGAAGTGAAGCAGGTGGACATTCCCGAGCAGATGCAACGCGCGATTGCGCGGCAGGCGGAAGCGGAGCGGGAACGCCGCGCGAAGGTAATTCACGCGGCCGGCGAGTTCGAGGCGGCGCAAAAACTGGCGGACGCAGCCAAAGTACTGGAAACTCAGCCATCCGCGATTCAGTTGCGCTACCTGCAGACGTTAACTGAAATAGGTGTCGAAAAGAACACAACGATTGTGTTTCCCTTGCCCGTGGATATTATTAGTAGCTGGGTGAATGCGTTGGGGGGCAAACAGAAATAGGCATGGCAGCCGGGGGAAAAAGGGGAAGCGCAGGCGATCGCGTGCTGGAAGGCCGGCACGTCATCGGTCTGTTTTTCCTGATGCTTCTTTTTTCGGGCGTGTTCTTCACGCTGGGTTACGTGATGGGGCGCAACCAGTTTGAAGGGCAAGTTCGCGCGGAGAGTTCGGGAAAATTTTCCGATTTTATTGTGAACTCGAAGCCTGACGTTGCGCCGAAGAAGACGAAAGACATTCCTCAGGTCGAACCCGCGACAGATCCCGTCACACCGCCGAGTTCGGATTGGGAGTTTTATCACGCCGGAGAAAACAAAGCTTCGGATGAACATTTGAAGCCCGCGCCAGTGAACGGCGCCGCTGCGAAAACGGCTGCCGCATCGCCCATGAAGAATTTGGCGAACGCGAAGACTGCCAACAATTCTGCTTCGAAGAATGTTGCGAATGCGCCGCAGACGCCTCGCGGCGCGTTTACGGTGCAGGTTGCCGCATTCACAAGACAAGCCGACGCGATGAGCCTCGCTTCCAACCTGCAGAAAAAGAGATTTCCCGCATACGTCGTTCCGCCACAAGGCGACAAATATTTCAGAGTGCAGGTCGGGCCCTACCCAAACCAGAAAGCTGCGGACGCCGCGCGCAAAAGCATCGAGTCCGCCGGCTTTAAGGGCATCGTGAAGCGCGGATGACGCCGCGCAATTGGTTCTCTTTTCTCAATTCACAATCCGGCGCGGAGATGCCGGCGGCGCTGCGAATACTTCTTGCCGCACTGACCGGCGCGGGACTGTCGCTTTCGTTCACCGGCTTTTATTTGCAAATTTATTCGTGGGTGGCCGTGGGCCTGCTTTTGATTTTGATTATGGGGCCGAAGCCGCGCGTCGCGTTTTTTTGTGGATTTGTGCACGCCATTGCATTTGTGCTGACCTCGGTGCCGTGGATCGCAACCGCGTTGAGCGTTCACGGAGGACTGTCTCCCGCGGGCGGGTGGGGCGTGCTTTTGCTGATCGCGGCGGCGTGGGGTGTTTTAGTTGGCGGCTTTGCGTGGTGCGTAAATCGCATCGCCGCGCGCGACAAAACGCTTGCTTGTATCGCGGCACCGTTCTTTTGGGTGACGTTTGAGTTTGCTCGCGCGCACTTGCCGGAAATCAGTTTCCCGTGGAACTTGCTGGGATACCCAGTCGGCGCAAACATGGCGTTTGTACAGTCGACGACGATCACCGGAATCTATGGTCTTTCCTTTCTGGTTGCAGCTTTCAATTCTCTGATTGCCTGGGCGGATGGGGCAAAGACGCAAACGTTCAGAAAAAAAACTACGATCATAGGAATCGTAACCGCGGCGATTCTTTTGGTGGGGTTTGCGGGCGGGAAATTTGTTCCGAATGCCGAGGCGAAGCACACGGCAAGGGCGGTGCAGCCGAATTTTCCGGAAGTGCAATCGTACGAGGCGAATTGGTTTGGGACGCATGCCGAGGACACAAAAGATCTGGAAGATTTGAGCCTCGATGCTTCCAAAGAAAAGCCGGATTTGATTATTTGGCCGGAAGCGCCTGCTCCGTTTTCCTGGCAGGATTCGCAGTTCGCGAAGCTGGCATCGCAGATTGCAATCAAAGGGGAGCGGCCATTCCTGATGGGAACGATCGAATGGAAAGCAGAAAAGCTGCCGGCGGGGCATTTCATACAGGCGCCTTACAACAGCGCCATCATGGTTGACGGGCAGGGGCAGCGGATTTTTGCGTACGACAAAATGCATTTGGTGCCGTTCGGCGAATATGAGCCATTTCCGCTGATTCATCGCGTGGTGTCCAGCGTTTCAAGCGAAGTGGGCGGATTCCGCAAGGGAACGAACCGCGTTGTCGGGACTTTGCCGAACGGATTCAAGTTCGGCACGTACATTTGTTATGAGGCGATTTATCCCGGAGAGATTCGCGAATTTGCGAACAGGGGCGCGAACTTGCTGATCAACATTTCCAACGACGGCTGGTTTGGAAAATCCGCGGCGGCGGAACAACATTTGCGGATGGCGCGCGTGCGCGCTGTGGAAAACCGGCGATGGATTTTGCGCGTGACGAACAGCGGGATTACAGCGGCGGTTGATCCGTACGGCCGGATTTACACTTCCATTCCGCGCGACGTGCGCGGGGCGGCGGATTTGCCGTATGATTTTCGGACGGACAAAACGCTCTACACGCGATTGGGAGACTGGTTCGCTTGGTTGTGCGTGATTGTTTCGGTTATTCTGGTTGTGAGAACATTCAAGAAGTAAAACAAAAATAGATTGCGAAGAGTGAACAAGAAATGATTCTGGAAGATCTGCAGCACACATACGAAAACCTGAAGCAGCGCATTGCTCTTGTGCGGAGCTATCTTTGACGCTGCGCATTTCCGCGAAGAACTAAAAACCCTCGAAGAAACAATCGCGCAACCCGGCTTCTGGGACGACCAGGAGAAAGCGCAGGGAGTTCTGCGCGAACGCAAACGCGCCGAAGACCAGGTTAGCGCCGACGCCAAACTGACTTCTGTCACAAGCGACATTGAAACGTATATTGAACTCGCGGGCCAAGAGACGAACGCGGCGCAGCGAGAAGAGTTGCTGAAGGATCTGGACCGCGAGCTGAATAACGCCGAAGCTTTTGTCGCGGAACTCGAGACGCGCACGCTGCTCTCCGGCGAAAACGATCACCTGAACGCGATCATGACCATCAAGCCCGGCGCGGGCGGAACGGAGTCGCAAGATTGGGCTTCGATTTTGCTGCGCATGTATCTGCGCTGGGCGGAGCGCAGGAAATTTAACGCGGTGGTGTTGGACGAAACGCCGGGGGAAGAGGCAGGCATCAAGAACGCGACGATCCAGTTCACGGGCGAAAATGCTTTCGGGCTTCTTTCGGGCGAAACCGGCGTGCATCGGCTGGTGAGAATTTCGCCATTCGATCAGGCCGCGCGGCGGCACACTTCGTTTGCGAGCGTGTTCGTGATTCCGGAAGTGGACGACCGCATTGAAATCGATATCAAACCGGATGAGCTGAAGCTGGATACGTATCGCGCCGGCGGCAAGGGCGGACAGAACGTCAACAAGGTCGAGACGGCAGTTCGGATTACGCATTTGCCGACCGGGATCGTCGTGGCTTGCCAGGTGGAGCGCAGCCAGCACAAGAATCGGGAACTGGCGATGAAGATGCTTCGGTCGAAACTGTACGACGCTGAAATTCAGAAGCGGCGCGAAGCGAGTGACAAGCTGGACGAAACGAAAATGGAAATTTCGTTCGGGAGCCAGATTCGTTCGTACGTGATGCAGCCGTACCGGCTGATCAAGGATCATCGGACGAAGTTTGAAGTTGGCGACGTGGACCGCGTGCTGGACGGCGATCTCGATCCGTTTATTCGTTCCTACCTGATGGCTAAGAAAACAAAGGGCCGGTTGACCGTCGAGCCAGACGAGGACGCGGCGTAGCGCGTAGTCCCAATCATATACAACTTGCAAACCATTGGCTGGTCGCATCGAGCTTCTTCAGAGCAAGGCCTCCAATCCCGGACTGATAGCTCAAGGGACGCTTGTCTACGGGAAGAACGATCCGTTCCGTTCGTGGCCGATTTCGGCAAATGAACTGGTGGAAGTCGCGATGGGATCCGAAACAAACGTGAAATCGCCCACTACGGCGCTCCACTCCATCTGCGCGTGGTTGCGGACGAATTCACCCGCGAAGCCGCCGAACACCGGGTCGGTGTTATTGATATTCAGCCTCTCGTCCACTCCATTCCAGACCACCTTGAACGACACCGTTCCCGGCGTGGGCAGCGGATTGTCGAAGAACAATGCGTTCGGGATATTTCCGTAATCGAGGATCGCTACATTGGACGCTTGGAGGGATGCGCTTCCTTTTCCCAGGTGCACGTCGACGCCAGCAACTGGAATCTCGACGGTCCAGAACAGGCCGACGGGAGGAAATGCACTCGGATTGAGGTCATGAATCTGCTGATTGCCCTGACCGGGCAAATAAACATCCACTCAAACAAACGCAAAAGCGCCCGGGTGAACTTTCCCGTCCGTGCCCCGGAACACGCCTTGCATGAATCTCATGTCCGAATCGACGAACGGCAAACGTTGCACATCGCCGGTCTTGGTATTGGTTTGCGTCACCATGCCACTGACGTACGCCAGTCCGACAGAGGCATCAAGGTTTGTGATTGTGGCGGGTTCTGCATCGGCGGGATCGAACGCTGCCGGCCCAAACACGTGGTAGGCTCCGCCGAGAAACGGCGTGCCACCCGGGATCGGAACGGGAGCAAATGACGCCGCTTCCACACGGCTCGGTGTCCATAACCCGGAGCCAACCGTGGCAGCAAACGCGGTTCCTGCGGCTGTACGTGCGAACTGACGCCGAGAGATAGGGGCCGGAAGCCGGCGCGCAGGAATGTCGTGGTGAGTGGAATTGGGGACGCTAGTTAAGCCTCGAAGAGCGCGGAGATTCATGGTCTCTCCTTTCTGAATACCACGCTAGAAAAGTTGTTCCGGGTAGCGGGAGAGTGGGGAAACTGCGCGGATGATACGCCCGCGCAACGTCGCCAAGCAACAACCATTTTTTCGTGTCCGTATCAAAGCTCGAAAAGAAACCATCTGGGAGTTGCCGCAAGCTGACTCGAATCGAAATGCCGGGTTCAGATTGGCAAAGCCCAACCTACGGCAGCCAAGTTAAATGGTTGGACTCCACAGACAACCGGAGTCGGCGTACTCCGCTTCTGAAGTTCTGAACAAAAACGGTGAAGGCGCTCAGGAAGTTAGTCGCATCTTCCTCAAGAACGCCGAGTAGCGTGGATCGCTCTGCAGACTCGCCAAGAGCGGGTCGCCTTTCGCGAAAGAGAGTCCGCCGTCACGCTCGGCGTAAGCGCGGTCCAGCCATGTGAAAGCCGCGTCGGTTTCCCCGCGGAAGGCATATACCAATTCGGCACGACAAGTCTGGCCGCAGTATGGCTCGAGAGCTTATCCAAAAGGGCAGGAGTTGGGAAGCGCCGGACCAAGGCGAATTACATCTAGCCTTTATTCGGTTTTACACTGTGGCTGATTATGGCGTAGCCCACGGTCATCGTTACTGCAAATGCCACCAGCGATGAGTACCACCAATTCTGCATGACAATGACGGACAGAACTAAGGCGACGACCGCTGATCCAATCAAAAACCAAAAATATTTGGGTGTTGACGGATAGACTTTCCGGTGAAGGACATAACGCGACCTTAATAGGTCGCCGCCTGTGATCATCGAGACAAGAAAGACGAGAGCCGCAGATATGAAAGTAATCTGCAAAATCATTGCTTGCGACCCATCCGAATCCTCAATGGCTAAATACCAGCATCCGAAGTTTTACGTCAATGGTACGCTGTGGTGTTGCTCGGCGCCGTGGCACCCTGCAACCTCGCCGTCACTCCCGATTTAGTCGCTTATCGGTGAAGTTCGATCCAACACGCAAAGTTTGCCCTCCACGATTCTCGCCGTTTAAGAACCGCGCAACTTGTTGGTTCTTTCATCAAACTGACCGTCAGGCCAGTTGCTCCAGACAAAAAGCGTTGCCTATACTAAGCCACTATCAGCCTTGATCGAATAAGGACCAACATGCAGACCGAGAGCACCACGAGCGTTACTGCACTCGATCATGTCGCCTCGTTTACCGAGGGCGTCAAGATGTTAAAGAACGGCTATCCCAAGAAGGCTGTCGCGTGTTTCAGGCAGGCACTCGAAAGCGACAAGCAGAACCCCTACTACCTGTCCTTTCTCGGGGTATCGATGGCACGGGGAGAACGAAATCTAACTGAGGCTGTTAAGTTGTGCGAAGCGGCTATACAAAAGAAACGGGGAGAGATTCAGTTTCATTTGAATTTGGCCGACGTATACGCCGCCGCAGGACTACGCGAGAGTGCACTTCACACGCTAGACCGGGCTTTAGCCTCATTCGGTGAAGATAAGCGATTGAGGAGTGCTCGCTGCAAGGTCGAAAAACGCCGCACTCCCGTCTTGCCGTTCTTGACTCGCGAGAATTTCTTGAATCGTGAACTAGGAAAATGGCGTCATCGTCTGTTGAAAAAAGAAAATGATTGAGTCGCCTCTACCAGAATCAGATGCGATGCAGTCTACTTCGGATAGTTGAAGAGGAGCTGATTGCCGTCGGGGTCATCGACCACAAGGAGCCGGTAGCCCCACGAACCGTCCTTGACCGAAACGCCCTTGGCCTCGAGCTCCGCGCGCAGCGCATCGAGCGCCGCGGTCGCAGCCTCAGGCGTTTCAGGTTCGACGTTCAAGGAAATGAACATCAGCGCCTTGCCAACCTTCTCCGGCCGCGTGCGCGCCCACGTGTTGGCCAGGATCAGCGAGCAGCCCTGCCGATCGACCTGTGCAACATACGCTTTGCCTTCCTCATCGAAGCGCCAGGGGCATGTGAAGCCGAGCCGGTCAATGTAAAAGCGAAGCGAGGCCTCAACATCCGTCACGTTTAGGATGGGGCGCGCGAACCAGTCGGTCACAGTCATAGGTCACTCACTGTCATAAGCTAAAGATCCTCGAACGAAGACAACATCTTTCCGCGTAATTGATGCAGGCGAGAAGCTAAGTATAATCCCCGCCATGCCACAACACGACCTCATCAGACTCTGGGAAGAACACACTGCGGACGAATTCGTCATTCGCAATGCCGAGGCCACACTGACCACCATGACCGACGACGCTTACGTGAACCACATCCCGGTCATGACGGGCGGCCACGGCAAGGCCGCCCTGCGCCACTTCTATTCGAGCGACTTCATACCGGTCATGCCGCCCGACACAACTCTCACTCCCATCTCCCGAACCGTCGGCGAAGATCAGCTCGTCGACGAAATAATCTTCTCCTTCACTCACACGCAGGAAATGCCCTGGATGTTACCCGGTGTTCCGCCCACCAATCGCCGCGTGGAAGTTGCTATGGTCGCCATTGTTCGTTTCCGCGACGGCAAGCTCGCCCACGAGCACATCTATTGGGACCAGGCTTCCGTCCTGAAACAGCTCGGGCTGTTGAATGATCCGTCGTTGCCCGTCGCCGGAGTCGAAAGCGCCCGCAGAGTCCTCGACCCAAAATTCAAACCGCAAACATAGAAGGCCAGGTCGAAGTCTTAAGTTTTAAGTTGAAAGTTCTCGTAGGGCCCGCTTTTTTATCCCGAGCAGGACGAGGGACCAGGAGGAATGCCGTCGGTAGAGCGCACTTCGCTGGCGCGAATCTTGGCAGAGTCGCCGATCCAGAGTTCGTGCCCGAGTTCCGCAAGCATACGCTCGAACCAATGCATCGGCCCCGTGGCTTCGATCCCCACCCGGACCGGCTTCTGCAAATTCCGGTAAAACGCTTCGGCTTCTCCATGCTGACCGCGTCAGCAGGTGGTGCGTTCCTGGGCTTCCGAAACTCCGAATGGGACAATGTTTTCGGCGGCGTTCTGGTGTTCTACTTAATCGCAACCGCATGGATTACTGCCAGACGCGAAGAGGGAGAGACTGGCATTGTTGATGTGATTGGGCTGTTAGTCGCATTGGCAATCGCGGCCTTAGCTGCGATCTACGGCATTGAGGCAGCCCAGAGCCCGACTGGCACAAAAGGTCGCAGTGCGGCGAGCGATTTTGTAGTCCCCTTTGCCGTGGCAACGCTCGCTGCCATCGGTGACGCTCGCATTCTCCTGCGCGGCGGACTTCGTGGCGCACAGCGAATTGCGCGCCATCTTTGGCGTATGTGCTTCGCACTGTTTATTGCTTCCGCGGCCATATTCGTGGCTCGTCCGCAGCTATTTCCAGCCTTCCTAAGCAAAACTCACATACTCTTTGTGCTCGGTATCCTGCCACTGATATTGATGGTCTTCTGGTTGGCTCGCGTCCTGTTGACAAACGCATTCAAAAGAACCGCCCCAGATACTGGGCACGTCAAAGTGCGGCGAGTACGGACGTAAGGACTTCTTCTCGCGGTACGGGCGTAGTTGGCGGCGGTGGTTAGGATCGAGCGCGCCACCCGCCATCAGATTCTATGCATGCAGTCGCTGCGGGATTTCGTCGGGCAAATTTTTTTCCTTTTCACTGAAGGCAGCCAAGTATCGTTCAATGTTTTCTCGGTCGAGCATTGCGGCGGCGATCGGGAAATTTTCTTCTATAGTCCTTAGCTCGTTCGATTCATATTGCTCATTCAGACTTTTGGAAACCAACCATGCATAGTGATGAGCTGCCTGCAATGGCTGCAAACTTTTGTCCTCCTTGAAAAGCGGTACGGCAGGTAGGGCTGTATTCGGGTGACGCGAACAATAGAATTTGTATCCGCGCTCTAGATACGACTTGTCAGAATGTCCGTCATCGAAGACGACCTCGCCTACTGCCCAAACGACACCTGAACCCGAGCTAATCCATCGCCCCCAAAACAGCCGCTCGTCTTTGATTCCACTGTCTGCCCAATGAAGATTCTGCAACACATCGGTCCGCTTGGTTTCGCCGATGCGAATGAACTTCAGATCCACCGTGTTGTTAACCGATTGTCCGGAATATCCTTGCACTCGTTTGGTCATTGGCACTGGAGCAACAAGGCATCCAGCTGCGACAATGGTGACAGCGAAGAGGCAGACCGTTGGAAGTAGAGGCGAGTTGCTTTTCCGGGTCGCTTCGCCGGCGAAAGAGGGGGGAACGGGGATCACGTCGGTTCCTCCGAAGCAGCGGCTGTGCGGCAACCTTTGTTCGCGAGGGTTCGGCTAGAAACTGAATGCGCCGCAAAGGCTGTGGCCGTAGTCTACGTTTTTGAAGCGGGAGTTTATAGCGCTCCCCTCATAACTGCGCCTGGCACCGGGAAAATCAGTCCTTGTAGGGATCGAATTCGTTTGCGCCGGCCATGGCGACGCCGACGGGGGTGAGGGTGTGGAGGATGCGAATGCTGTCGCCGTGTTCGGCGAGGACTTCGGGGAGGCGTTTGTAACAGTGCGGTGATTCGTCGAGGCCCGCGCCGCGGAGTTCGACTCCGGCGCGATCAACCCACTCGCGCATCATTTCTTGTGAGACTTTGCCGGGACGAAGAACGGCACCTGTTTTGCGATCTACTTTGCCTTTGGCTTCCATGCGGCCCATGACGCGGCCTGCGCCGTGCACGGTGCTGTAGAGCGAATGTTTTGCGGCTTCGTTTTCGACCCCTTCGAGGATGACGCTCGTTTCGCCCATGGTGCCGCCGACGAAACCTTTTTGGCCGGGGAATGCGGGCGTCGCACCTTTGCGGACGACCCAGTAGTCTTCGCCGCCGTGCGATTCGCGCCAAGCGAAATTGTGATGGTTGTGAACTTCTTCCTGAATTTCCGCCCCAAGAATTCTTGCGACACGCTGACAGACCCAATCGCGGCCGGCGTAGGCATATTCTCCGGCGAGATTCATGCAGACGATGTATTGCTCGCCGAGATCCGTCGAAGCGGGAATCACACAAGGCGCGACGTCCATTCCATCTTTTGCGCCGCCTTTTTCGAGGAACCATGTGGCAAGCTTGTGGCCGAGGCCGCGCGAGCCGAAGTGAACGCCGATCCAGACACGGTCTTGCTCGTCGGTGAAAAGGTCCACGTAATGATTGCCGGAGCCGACCGTACCAAGCTGCTGGCGAGCCATCTCCTTGAGCGGCGAGGCAGCTTGCGCTTTCCACCCGCCGCTTTCGAAGAGCGCGTGTTCCACGCGTTCGTTATTTTTGCGGCCGACGCCGAAGCTGATGGTGCTCCAGACCTCGTCCATGATGCGCTGAATACTTGCGCGAAGCTCGGAGCCGGGCATGTCCACGCGGACGGCTTTGTTGCCGCAAGCGATGTCATAACCCACGCCGGAAGGGCTGATGGCGTCCTTGTAGGCGACCACGCCGCCGATGGGAACGGCATAGCCTTTGTGATGGTCGGCCATGAGCGCGACTTTGTCGGCGGCGAGGGCGCAGGTTTTGATTTGCGAAACGGCGCCTGGATCGGGAGCGCCCCAGATGGGAATGTTGTCAATGAATTGCATGGGGAGATGGTAGCAGCAAGAGAAGATTAGCCACAGAGTCACAGAGGACGCAGAGAATTAGGGTGGCCTACCCTTTGCGGTTTTGGATTATGCTTCTCTGCCCCATCCCGCCGCTCTTGCGGGATGAACGGTGGGCGCCTCCTCATGTTTCCCGCATAGTACTGTTACTTGACTTGGTACCCCTTTGTGCTATACTCCCCCGTGAAATCGCAGCTCACCTCGCTTAAGCCCTTTAGAATCCGCAGATCCGCAAAACTCGCCTGTAACTCCTTTAGAATCTGCAGATCCAAAACAAAGTCCTTTAGTTTCTGCAGTTACAAAAAAACCTATACCTACTCCCCTTTACCCCGAGTGCCTTTCACGAGGGGCTTACCCCGGGATTCAGCTACTTGCGCACTTTTACCCCGAACCACACGCGCGGGAGGGGCGGCGGCAAGCGTACCGTTCAATTCCTCCAAGCCCTGTATTTGCCACTTACGAAAACACCGGGGGTGTGGGCAGACTATTCCCAATTCGGGAATCCACCAAACAGGCCGGCCTCAGAAGCCGGCCCTATTTTTCGGGGAGGGCGAAGGCGTAAAGCGTGTCTTGAATCGGGATCAGAAGATATTGGCGACCGTCGAGTCGATAGGTCATGGGAGAGGCGAGCAACTCCCCGCCGATGTTGAGGTGCCAGAGAGTTTTGCCGGTGGCGGGATCGAGCGCGAGCAGATTCCCCTCATTATCCGCGGTGAACAAAAGATGGCCGGCGGTAGTGAGAATTCCTTGAAGGCTTTCGCCTTCGCCGAGTTCGCGATTCCAGACGACTTTTCCGGTTTTGTAATCGAGAGCGCGCAAGGTGGAGTTGGCCCAGAGAATCCGGTCGCGGCCGCCCCAGCCTTCGGCTTTGGTGGTGACGGTGTTGTAGTAAACGCTGAAGAGGCGACGAGCAGCGACATAGAAAAGATTTGTTTGCGGATTGAAGCTGGGCGCCATCCAGTTGGTAGAACCATCGGAGCCGGGCTCGACGAGCGCGCCGTCGGGGCTAGGTGTTGCGTCGGGCTTGGGAATCGCATGGCCTTTGGAGTCAATGCCGGAAGCCCAGGTTTGATCTATGAACGCTGCGGTGACGAGGTGCTCGCCGTTGGTGCGGTCGAGAAGAAAGAAAAATCCGTTGCGGCTCGCCTGTGCGAGAAGTTTGCGCGGCTTGCCTTTGAACTCCGCGTCAAAGAGAACGGGAGTTTGTGTGGCGTCCCAATCGTGGACGTCGTGCGGAGAGACTTGGTAATACCAGACAAGTTTTCCGGCGTCCGGATTCAGCGCGACGATGCTGCAGGTGTAGAGATTGTTGCCGAGGCGGCCTTCACCGGCGAGGACGGGATTCGGATTTCCGATGCCCCAGTAGAGAAGATTCAGCGCGGGATCGTAGGTGCCGGTCATCCAGGTCATGCCACCGCCGTGAAGAATTGCTTCGCTATTTGGCCAAGTTTCCGAGCCGGGCTCGCCGGGTTTTGGTCGAGTGTCCCAGCGCCACTGAATGGCGCCGGTGTCCGGATCAATCGAGACGAGGAAGCCGGGAACGTCGGTGACGTCACCGGAGACTCCAGCGATGACGTGATCTTTTATGACGAGAGGAGCCATCGTGGAGAAATAGCCGAGTTTTCCGTCAGCTAGTTCAACGTTCCAGCGCACCGTGCCATCTTTGGCATTGAGACAGATGAGGTGAGCATCGGGCGTTGTGAAGTAAAGCCAGTCCTTGTACATCGCAAGGCCGCGATGGCCGATGTGGTCGCCTTCGGATTTGCGCGTGTAATGCCAGATTTGGCGGCCAAAGCGCGCGTCTACGGCCCAGACATTGTCCGGAGCCGTGAAATACAAGATGCCGTTCACAACGAGTGGAGTGGACTTGAGCGTGTGAGTCGGAGTGCGGAAAGCCCAGGCAAGAGTGAGAGAGCCGACATTTTTGGAATTGATTTGGTCGAGTGTGCTGAAGCGGCGGCCGGAATAGTCGCCATTGTACGTTGGCCAGGTGTCCGTCGGCGGCTTCAGGAGAGCAGCGGAGTCCAGTCCCTGCGAGGAAGCGCGTGAAGCGCAGAAGGCGGTGGCACCGATGAGTGTTGCAAAAAGAATTCTTCGTGCATTTATGAAAGCGAAATTCATTCCGGCTCCCGAAAATTGCTTCTACTTGAGGCTGTTGATGTAAGCAAAAAGATTGTGCATGTCGTCTTGCGTGAGCTTGGGAAGCAGCTCGCGATGCGCAGCGAGCGGATCTTTTAGTTCCAGCTTCACGCTGTTGCGGAGAAATGAGCGATACCAGCCCGATTTGTCTCCGACGCGAATGGAGACGACAAAATCATCGACGTGTGAGACAACTCCGGAGATTTGCTCCCCAGAGGGAAGCGTGACCGTGGCCAAGACGGGTTTCCTATCCGGGTAGAGCATGTGCGCTTCAAGTTCGATAGAAGAATATTTGCGGGCGACTCCAGCGAGATCGCCCGCTGGCGAATGACAATTCTTGCAACCGCCGTCGCCTTCGAAATAGGCTTTGCCCTTTTCAGCGCTGCCGGTGAGGAGCTTTTCCACGGGATAGGAGGAAGGCACGCCGGAAGACTCGATCGCTTCCTTCGCGCGAGCGTGGAGAAAAGCGGTGATGTCTGCGATTTCTTCTGCTGTCGCAGGTAGCGGAGGCATGCCCTTGTCGGGCCTGCCGTTCTTGATGACTTCACCGATGAGTTCGCCTTTGACGTCGTGAGCGACGAGCGGAGAACGGACCAAATCCGGTCCGCGAGCTCCCGTTGCGTCGGCGCCATGACAAAAAGCACAAGACTGAGCGAACATTTTCTTCCCACGCTCGACCGACGCACCTTGCGAATCCGGTTGCGGAGTTTGCGCGCGAGAGGAAGGCACAGTTGTAAGTAGCAGGGCCGCGACGGCGAATGGGAAAAGTTTGAAGCGATGCTCAAAATGAAACGCGATCCGCGGAACCCTCATGGTCACCTCTGACAAATCTGCCCGTGGCATTTTAGCTGTGTAGAAGAGACAAGGGAAGTCGGTTTGCATTTCTAGAAGTTAACGGAGTGCCATTCACCCGCATTTTTCGACCGTTTAACTGGGATCTAAAGCATTTGGATTCAATGCGTTGCTTCGCAGCGCTTGGGGATGCTACCTTAGAAAGGTGGGGTTGTGTGCGCGAAGGCACACGCTGCACTGACATCCGCAAGTCCCAAGAACAAGCGATGTCTAAATCGAACTGTGTACGGGAATAGCCCAAACATTTATTTTAGGAAGGGCTAACCCCAGAGGAGCGTTCGTTTTGAGTCAAGGAATAAAGAATTTTCTGTTCACCTCGGAATCTGTGACCGAGGGCCACCCCGATAAGATTGCCGACCAAATTTCCGATGCTGTATTAGATGAAGTGATGAAGCAGGACCCGAAAGGCCGCGTCGCCTGCGAAACGCTGGTGACGACGGGCCTTGCCGTGGTGGCGGGAGAAATCACCACGACCGCGCACATTGATTACGACGAGTTGGTGCGCGATACGATTCGCGGGGTCGGCTATGATGACGCCCGATACGGCTACGATGGCCAAACGTGCGCTGTGATGTGCACGGTGAAGCGGCAATCGCCGGACATCGCCATGGGGGTGGATACCGGCGGCGCGGGCGACCAGGGCTTGATGTTTGGCTTTGCCTGCGACGAAACCGATGAATTGATGCCCCTCCCGATTCAACTCGCCCACCGATTGACGCAGAAACTCTCCGAAGTTCGCAAATCCGGAAAAGTTGATTTCTTGAGACCTGACGGCAAGTCGCAGGTCACGATCGAATATCGCAACGGGCGTCCCGCGCGCGTGGACGCGGTCGTGATTTCGACGCAGCACAGCGACAGCGTTTCGAACGAAGATTTGCGCGCGGCAATCACCGAGCAGGTTATCAAGCCGATTATTCCAGCGGCAATGCTGGACAAGAACACGAAGTACTACATCAACCCGACGGGACGATTTGTAATCGGCGGACCGATGGGAGACGCCGGATTGACGGGCCGCAAAATTATTGTGGACACGTATGGCGGATACAGCCGCCACGGCGGCGGCGCGTTTTCGGGCAAGGATCCTTCGAAGGTGGACCGCTCGGCGTGCTACATGGCGCGGTACATTGCGAAGAACGTGGTTGCGGCGGGACTAGCGACGAAGGCGGAAGTGCAGCTTGCGTACGCGATTGGCGTGGCTGAGCCGGTGTCAGTGATGGTGGACAGCTTTGGCACGGCGACCGTGAGCGAAGAGAAAATTACGCAACTGGTGCGCGAGAACTTCAAGCTGACGCCGAAGGCAATCATTGAAACACTCGATTTGCGGCGGCCGGTGTACAAACCGACGGCAGCGTATGGCCACTTTGGCCGCAGCGGGCCCGGATTTACGTGGGAAAAGACGGACCGTGCGGACGCGCTGCGCAAGGCGGCGGGACTCGGAGCTGCGGCAACGGCGGAAGTTGGCGCGCGGGGATAACGACAGGCATTCGAATAAAATGAAGAGGGCCCGCGGAAATAGTCCCTCCTTTCAACGCGGGCTTATTCTTCCGGCCAGGAATTTCGTAACGCAATACGAATAAATCTAAGGAGCAAGTCTGTGGCGACAGCGGAACTAAAAAAAGGCGACGTGAAAGATATCGGGCTGGCGGATGCCGGCAAGCGCAAGATTGAATGGGCGCAACACCAAATGCCCGTTCTGCAGCAGATTCGCAAGCGGTTTATCAAGGAACAGCCGCTCAAGGGCATTCGCGTTTCGGCGTGCCTGCACGTGACGAGCGAAACGGCGAACTTGATGATCGCGTTGCGCGACGGCGGCGCGGACATCGTGCTGTGCGCTTCGAATCCGCTTTCGACGCAGGATGAAGTGGCGGCTTCGCTGAATCGCGATTACAACATTCCTACGTACGCGATTAAGGGCGAGGACAACGATACATATTATTCGCACTTGAGCACGGCGCTCGATCACAAACCGCAAATGACGATGGACGATGGCGCGGATCTCGTGACGATGCTGCTCACGAAGCGGACGGATTTGGTGAAGAATGTGATTGCCGGAACGGAAGAGACGACGACGGGCGTGATTCGCCTACGCGCGATGGCCAAGGACGGCACGCTGAAGTATCCGGTGATTGCCGTGAACGACGCGCAAACGAAACATTTTTTTGACAATCGCTACGGCACAGGACAGAGCACTTTGGACGGCGTGATTCGCGCGACGAATTTGCTGCTGGCCGGATTGAAGGTTGTGATTGCTGGATACGGCTGGTGCGGCCGCGGCGTGGCGATGCGTGCGAAGGGGCTCGGGGCGGATGTCATCGTGACGGAAATTGATCCAGTGAAGGGCATTGAAGCTGTGATGGATGGTTTCCGCGTGATGCCGATGGCCGAAGCTGCGAAAGAGGGCGACGTTTTCATTACGGTAACGGGCAACAAGAACGTGATCCGCGCGGAACACTTCGAACAGATGAAGTCCGGCGCTGTGGTTTGCAACAGCGGCCACTTCAACGTGGAAGTGGATATTCCGGCGCTCGAACGGCTTTCGAACGGCAAGCGCGAAGTGCGCCCTCTCGTGGATGAGTATGCGTTGAAAGATGGACGCAGGATTTGCTTGATTGGTGAAGGGCGTCTTGTGAACCTTGCGACGGCGGAAGGGCATCCCGCATCCGTGATGGACATGAGCTTTGCGAATCAAGCGCTTTCCGCGGAGTATCTGGTCAAAAATTCGAAGGACTTGAAAGCGCAGGTCTACGTTGTGCCGGAACATCTTGACAAGGAAATTGCGCGGCTCAAGCTCGAAACAATGGGGCACAAGCTGGATAAGTTGACGCCGGAGCAGGAGCACTATTTGGCGTCATGGCAAGAAGGAACGTAAGCGACTCTCTTCGATCCAAATTCACCGGGGGCAGGCGAGCGATTCGTTCTGCCCCTAATTCTTTTTCTTAACCTCGTACTCCTTAAACACAATCACCATTTTGTGCGTCGCCTCTCCCACTCGCGTGTCAACGCTGAGCTTTGACGGCAGCTGAAAGCCCTGCACGTTGGCATACTCGATGTCCATGACGACGGTCGTGGCGGCTGTATCGGAGGGAAGCTTGTAGTCGGACTCGATTTTTATGAGCAAAAATCCTTTTTCAGTCTTGGAAAACTGCGGCCGCATGGTTGCCGTCAACTCAGAAGAAACCACCTTTGCTTCAGAGACAGTGAGGTTTTCGCGCAGGGTCAGGGACACATCGCTTGAGCCTTCCTTGAACGCAAGAAAATGCTGATTTCCCCGTGTTTCGAACGAATATTTGTCCTCGGGTTTGGGGAGCATCGAGGTAAACAAGAATGGCGACACCGACTGCGAAAAACTCGACAACACCTGCTCGACGCCGGAGACGGTTTGATTGATGCCTTCCTGCGTCTTCGGATCTTCCGGCTGCGAATCCAACTTGTGCGTCAGTTTCGGCGATCCCTGCTGATCCAGGGAGAGCCAGAAGTGAATCCCATTCAGAATTTTAATCGCCGGATGATCTGGTGCAATTTCGGTATGCAACTCCGCGGCGAGCGTGACCTGCCAATCTGGAACAGCGACGCATTGGAACTCGAGTAAGCCCTCTTTGGGCAAATTGTAGTAAGACTTACTCGCAACCTGGACAATGTCTTGCTGCGGCTTTGTCTGCGCCAGCATGCCCGCGGGCATGCAATAGAGAGTGCAGCAAATCGCAAACGCAATAATGCGCCGGCCCATCATTATTCCTCCCAATGCTGTATACGGAGCACTGTACAGGAATTACGTCATTCATTTGCTCCTATCAGGTGTTTGGGCTTCGAAGTGTACAATAGTCCCTCACTTGCGCCGGACGGGACATTTTGCTTCGCGATTGTGAGGAGAATTCTTCGAATGTGGGATTTGGCGGGACGTTCCCTTGATATTGCGAGACTGCGCGGCGCGACGTACGCAGATGCGCGGGTGATGCATTTGCGGCAGCGTGATTTGACTACAAAAAACGGAGAAGTGGGGACGCTGGCGCAATCAGAGTCGATTGGAATCGGCGTGCGCGTCCTGTCGAATGGCGCATGGGGATTTGCTTCGACGGATCACTTGACGAAAGAGGGTGTAGCGGCGTGCGCCGCGGCAGCAGTGAAGATTGCAAAGGCGTCGGCCCTGGCGAAGCGCAGCGACGTGAAGATGGCCCCGGAAAACGCGTATGTGGATAGCTGGCAGAGTTCCTTTCGCAAAGACCCGTTTGAAATGCCGCTCGAAGCGCAGATTGAGTTGCTGCTTAAGGCAGACGCCGAGATGCGGAGAGTGAAGGGCGTCACGCTCACCGAAACGGATTTGCAATTTCGCAAGATTGATTCGTGGTTCGCGTCGAGCATCGGTTCGCGGATTCATCAACGCAAAGTAATCTCCGGTTGCGGGATTGTCGCGACGTCGTACAAGGGAGATGAAATTCAAAAGCGCTCGTATCCAAATAGTTTTGGCGGGCAACATGCGCTGCAGGGTTACGAACTTGTCGAAGAAGTGGATTTGGTCAAACATGCGCCGCGCGTGGCGGAAGAAGTTGTTGCGCTACATTCCGCCGCACAGTGCCCGCAAAGGACAGGTACGTTGATTTTGGGCGGCAGCCAGCTTGGACTGCAGATTCACGAATCGGTTGGGCATCCCATAGAGCTCGATCGCGTGCTTGGACAAGAAGCGAATTTTGCGGGCACGAGTTTTCTGACGCTGGACAAGCTGAATAATCTCAAGTACGGGACCGAAATCGTTAACGTTGTTGCAGACGCGCGGCAGGAGCACGGGCCGGGGCTCGGCACGTTTGCTTACGACGATGAAGGCGTTCCGGCGCAGTGCACGGATATCATCAAGGATGGACAATTCCGCGGGTATCTTTCCAATCGTGAGACGGCCCATTTGATTGGTCTTGAGCGTTCCTCCGGAACGATGCGCACCGAGAACTGGAACCGTCTCCCGATCATTCGCATGACGAACATCAGCCTGAAACCGGGAACATGGAAAGAAGCCGACCTCATAGCGTACACAGATGATGGAATCTTGATGGATACAAACCGTTCCTGGTCCATTGACGACCGGCGATATCAGTTCCAGTTTTCGACGGAGATAGGCTGGGAAATCAAGGGCGGCAAAAAAGTGCGCATGCTGAAAAACCCCAGCTACAGCGGCATTACGACAGAGTTTTGGAACTCATGCGACGCGATTTGTTCGCGGGAGCATTGGACTCTTTGGGGCACGCCCAATTGCGGCAAAGGTCAGCCCATGCAGACGATGGGAACGGGACACGGAGCCGCGCCGGCACGGTTTCGGAATGTGCGTATGGGAACGGCGTTCGGCGAAAAATGAGCAGCCCGAAGAAAATGGGAGGGCAGGAAGACGTCGTGCTGTCTACAGAGAAGCGCCTGCGTGACTTAATGCAAGTGGTGATCCGTCTGGGGAAAGCGGCTGGTGCGGAAGAGACGGAAGTTCACCTGGACGAAACGATTGATGCGCTGACGCGTTTTGCGAACAACGGTATTCACCAGAATGTTGCCGAGCACGGGCTAACGGTGTCCGTGCGAACGGTACTACAGGGAAAAACCGCGCGCGCTTCCACAAACAAACTGGATGAAGATTCCTTGCGCGCGGCGGTTGAGTCCTCGCTCTCGCTTGCACAAAGCCAGCCAAAGGCCCCGCATTTGCTGCCGATGCCTGGCAAGCAGCGCTATCGGCGGGTTCAGCGATTCGCAAAAGCGACAGCGGAATTGAGCGCAGATGAACGTGCGAGGGCAGTTCGAAAAGCGTGCGACCTCGCCGTGCAGGAGGGCCAAGTCGCTGCGGGGATTTTCGTGAGCGGACAGATGCAATCGGCTGTCGGCAATTCGAAAGGGCTTTTTGCCTCGCATCGCCAAACCCGCGCGGAGTTTTCGATAACCATGCAGCAAGGGGGAGCCACAAGTTGGGCAAAGGGAAACGCGGCGGATGTGCGCGACCTTGATCCGCAAGCTCTGGCGCAGCGTGCAAGCAAAAAGGCGCGGATGGCAACAAACGCTGTCGAGCTTGCGCCGGACAAATACACCGTTATTCTTGAGCCGGCCGCAGTGCTCGACCTTGTGGGGTTCCTCTTCTACGATTTTTCCGCGACTGCAGTGGCAGACAAACGCTCCTGCTTAAACGACCGCATGGGTAAGCCGCTCTTCGGGAAGAATATTTCGGTGTGGGATGACGCGTATCATCCCGGCCAACTGGGTGCGCCGTTCGATGGCGAGGGCATTCCGCGTCAACGGATTGTGTTGGTAGATAAAGGGGTGCCTCGGAACCTGGTTTACAGCCGCGCGAGCGCCAAACGCGCGCACAAAAAGCCTACGGGTCACGGCTTTGCCCTGCCCAACGAGTATGGCGAAGCTCCCATGAACCTGGTTTTCTCCGGCGGGAAGTCATCTCTCGAAGAGATGGTCGCCTCAACCGATCACGGCCTTCTGGTCACCAGGCTCTGGTATATCCGGGAGGTGGACCCCTATGAAAAGGTGATGACGGGCATGACCCGCGATGGGCTTTTCCGTGTGGAGAAGGGCAAAGTCACGACTGCGGCTCGAAACTTCAGGTTTAACCAGTCCGTGCTGGAGATGCTGAGGAACGTCGAAATGATGAGCCCTGCAGTGCGCACAGCGGGCGAAGAAGCGTTTGAAATGGTCGTTCCGGCCATGAAAATCAGGGGATTTCAGTTTACGGAGGTGACCAAGTTTTAGCGTCTGCCGGGCCCTCTTGGGCCCCAAAACCTCTGCCGTTAGAAATCCAATTCACTAAATCAATTTTCTGCGTTGTACAAGGTGGCAGCCCCACCCCTATAAACAGAGGGTATGGGGCAGTGCCACCCCAATTGGGGCCATCCCGATCATGATGCCTGTGGGACAGGCTTTATTGCGCGTTTGGGCGGGGCCCCGCGTTACGACATTGTCCAATATGCGTTAAGCGCTCTGGAACGCCTGACCCATCGAGGCGGTGTGGATGCCGACGGAGCAAGCGGCGACGGCGCAGGATTACTCACGAGCATTCCTCAAGCGTTTTTCACGGCAAAAGCTGGCGAGCAAGGAATTCAGCTTCCGCAACAGTTTGGTTTGGGCGTGGCCTTTTTGCCTGCGGAAGAGGTTTCGCAAGCGCGCAGCGCAATCGAAGAGGCTGCGGAGACGGAGCGGCTGCGGCTTCTGGGTTGGCGGCGAGTGCCGACAAATCCCGGGTGTCTCGGGCGTCGGGCGCTCGAAACGATGCCGGAAATCTGGCAGTTTTTTGTCGCGCCGTTTCATTCATCGCACAAGGATGCACGATTTGAGTCGCGCCTCGCGTTGATGCGCAAGCGGGCGGAGTCGCTCATGCCCGCGCGATGTTACGTTTGTTCGCTCTCCTCGCAGTCCGTTGTTTACAAGGGCTTGCTCACGCCGTGGCAGTTCCCCCAGTTTTACGAAGACCTGCGCGATTCTTCCTACGAAACGACATTCGCAATTTTCCACCAGCGATATTCGACAAACACGCAGCCGTCTTGGCACTTGGCGCAGCCATTCCGGTACGTTGCGCACAATGGAGAGATCAACACAATTGTGTCCAACCGGCGGTGGTTGCGCGCGAAGGAGCGGCGGATTCGCAATGATTTGGCAGTTGGGCCGTGGTTTAACGCCCTGGAACAAAATGTCAGCGTCTCGGCCAGCTTCGACAATGGATTTGAGGTCAAGCTGCTGCAGGGATTTTCGCCGGAAGAGGCGATGCTCGCGATGGCGCCGCCGGCGTTTGAGAACGATCCACTTCTTTCGCGCGATGTGCGTGCAGCGCTTTCGGCGCTTTCGCTGCACAGCGAGCCGTGGGATGGTCCGGCAGCGTTGATTTTTTCGGATGGGCAGGTTGTGGGCGCCAAGCTCGATCGCAACGGATTGCGGCCTTTACGTTACACGGTCACACACGACGGGCTGGTTGTGGCAGGTTCGGAGACTGGCCTAGTGGATTTTGAAGAGTCGCGCATCGCGGAGCGGCAACGGCTCGGTCCGGGCGAAATGATTATTGCCAACCCGACGACCGGCACGCTCTTCCGTTGGCGAGAAATTTTGAAGCGGCTGGCGACGCAGCAGTCGCGGCGGCCTGCGCCGCAGACCCGCAGGCTTGGTATTACCGCGGCAGCCTCTCCTCATCCGGCAGTGGAATCGCCTAAACGCGTCGCCGCCGCCTGCGGTTGGTCGGACGATCAGTACAAAATTCTTTTTTCCGGGCTCTTGCGCGGTAAGGAATCGGATTGGAGCATGGGCGACGACGCGCCGCCGGCATTTCTGTCGTCGCAGCTGCGCACATTGTGGGATTACTGCAAACAGCGCTTTGCGCAGGTGACGAATCCGCCGATTGATCCGCTGCGCGAAACTCATGTGATGTCGCTCGAAGTATGTTTGCCGCAGGGGATTGCGCTGCCGACGCCGATCCTCACGCAAGCCGAGCTGGAGGAATTGCTCGAAGCATCCAGCCCCGTGCATCGCGAACCATTTTCGTTTCCCGCCAAACTAGGAGTCCCGGGGGCGCGCCGCGCTGTCGCTCAGTTGACTACCCCTCTGAGTGGTGGAGTGCGCCCGGGGCTCTTCCTCCTTTCCGATCGCGGATTGGACGCGGATCATGCGGCGCTGCCGGCTTTGCTGGCTACGGCGGCGTTTTGGAAGAGAATGGTCGAGGACGGTTTCGCGGATGTGCCGTTGATTGTTGAGACGGCGCAAGCGTTTGACACACATCACGTTGCGCTGCTTGTCGCGGCAGGAGCGAGCGCGGTCGTGCCGTATCTGGCGGAGCAGTTTGCGGAAGCCCAGGAGCCGGGCGGGATGACACATGTGCGCGGGGCGATCACCGCAGGTTTGCGCAAAGTGCTGGCGCGCATGGGCGTTTCCACGCTCGCGAGCTATCGCAACAGCTACCTTTTTGAGATTGTCGGGCTGTCCGAACAGCTGTGCTCAGATTTCTTTGAAGATGCCGCGGATTTTGCGGGGCAAAAATCGCTGGATGATCTGCTCGCCGACTATTTGAAAATGCATGAGAACGCATTCGCCGCAACTGCGGACGAAATGCACGACGCAGGCTTGTACCGTTTTCGCAAAGGCGCGGAGCTGCACGCAAATTCGCCGGAAGTTGTGCGGCGGCTGCATGCGCACGTAAAGGCGCCGGATGCAAAGAAGTACAGCGCCTTCGAAGAGCTCGCGGACGCGCAGGGGCCAGTCTTTCTGCGCGATTTGCTGGAGACGGTGGTGTCTGACCCGATTCCCGTGCAAGAAGTTGAGCCGCTCGAATCTATTGTGAGGCGATTCAGCACGCAAGCGATGTCGCTCGGTTCGCTCAGCCCCGAAGCGCACAAGACGCTTGCGCTTGCAATGAATATGCTCGGGGGCCGCAGCAACACGGGCGAAGGCGGCGAAGATCCGAAGATCTATATGGAAGAGCCCGAAGCTGCGAATAAAATCAAGCAAGTCGCTTCCGGCAGATTTGGCGTTACCGCGAATTATCTTGTGCATGCGCAGGAACTCGAAATCAAAATGGCGCAGGGCTCGAAGCCCGGCGAAGGCGGCCAACTTCCTGCGAAAAAGGTTACCGAGTACATCGCGCGCATCCGGCACGCCACGCCCGGCACTCCGCTTATTTCGCCTCCGCCGCATCACGACATTTACAGCATCGAAGACCTCGCGCAGTTGATTCATGATTTGCGAGCTGTGAATCCGCACGCTCGCATTGGCGTCAAGCTGGTTTCCGGCGCGGGTGTTGGAATTATTGCGGCGGGAGTCGCGAAGGCGGGCGCAGACGTCATTACCATCAGCGGGCACAACGGCGGCACAGGCTCTTCGCCGCTGACTTCCATCAAGAACACGGGCCTGCCATGGGAAATTGGCTTGCGCGAAACGCACGAGACGCTCGTTCGTGCGGGCTTGCGTTCGCGCGTGGCATTGCGCGTGGACGGCGGCTTGAAATTCTCGCGCGACATTTTGATCGGTTCGATTCTTGGCGCGGATGAGTTTGGATTCGGCACCGCTTCGCTGCTTGCGATCGGTTGCGTCATGGCGCGCCAGTGTCATTTGAACACCTGCCCCGTGGGAATTGCGACACAAGACGAAAAGCTACGCACTCGCTTTAGCGGAAAACCGGAAATGGTCGTCGCGTATTTCCGCGCACTTGCGGAAGAGGTGCGGAACAAACTCGCCGAACTGGGCGCACATTCTTTGGGCGAACTGAAGGGCGCGTACGATTGCCTGCGCCCTCGCTCGGTGAATTTTGCGGAAACTCCTGCCCTCGCTCTCGAATCGGATATGTCTTTCCGCATCGCGCCGCAACAGGCTCCTGGGTTGCACGTGGCCGTGAGCGAGGCCTCTGCGATGCCTGCGATGGATTTTTCCGCTGCCGCGCCGCAACAGATTCGCAATTCAGATCGCAGTGTTGGCGCCGGACTCAGCGGCGAAAGAATGCGTTCTCTGGCCTTCCGGCGAATCACGGAGGAGAATACGGTCCACGAATTCTTTGGCGCTGCCGGCCAAAGTTTTGGCGCATTTGCGTCGAGCGGCATGACGCTCAAACTATGCGGCGAAGCAAATGATTACGTAGGGAAGGGACTTTCTGGCGGTGCGATCTCCATTACTTCGGGGCCAGGAGCTTCGCGAAGAGGTGACGTCCTGGTTGGCAACACAGTTTTGTACGGAGCGACTTCAGGGCAACTTTTCGTCGCGGGCCGCGCCGGAGAACGCTTCGCGATTCGCAATAGCGGCGCGCTCGCCGTGGTGGAAGGCGTCGGTCAGCACGGCTGCGAATACATGACTGGCGGCGTGGTGATTGTGCTCGGGCCGCTCGGTTTGAATTTTGGCTCCGGCATGACGGGTGGGCTCGCTTATGTTCTACGCGCGGAAGCGGAAGACGTCCTGCACAAAGACTTCGTGAGACTCGAGGAAGTTGAAGCCGCCGAGGAAGCATGGCTACGCCGCGCTTTACAGGAACACGCGAATCTGACGCAGAGCCCGCGCGCGGCAAGACTGTTGTCGCGCCGCAATTCTCTAGGATTGATGCGCGTGCAACCGCTGCACTTCCAAGGAAGTATCGAGAAAACATGGGCGCTTCTTTTGGACTCGTTCGGTTCACCGGAAGCAACTCAGCCGGTGACCCTCTCCGTCTCGGCCGCGTCCCAGGCCATTCATGCCTGATCTTTCTTTAAGTCGCGGTCTGCATCCCGAATTCGATATAATTCGCTCCTGAACGGACGGTTATGGATTTTGACCAACTTACAACTTTTGTTTATGTGGCGAAATTGAAGAGTTTTTCGCGCGCCGGCCAGAAAGTGTTTCGCTCGCAGTCCGCGGTCAGCGCGCAGATTCGCCAGTTGGAGCAGGCGTACCGCGCAAAATTGCTGGATCGCTCCGCAAAATCCGTCGAACTTACACCCGCGGGAGAAGTCTTATTCGACTTCGCGGAGAGATTGTTACGTTTACGCGATGAATCTGTACAAGTTGTTGCAGATCGAGGAAATGTGGTGCAAGGCCCGGTGGTGTTTGGAGCGAATGAAGCGACGTGCCTCTATCTACTGCCCGACATTTTTGCGGAATTCCAGCGGCGCTATCCGCAGGTGCACATCAGCATCTACCGCAACTTCAGCCATAAGATTTTGCAGCGCGTAGAAGATGGCTCCGTGGACGTGGGTATCGTGACGCTGCCGCTCAAGTCGCCAAACCTGAAAGTGCATAACATTTATAAGGACCGCCTGCGATTCATGGTGAGCGTGCGCAATCCATTGGCGCAGCGTTCGAAGGTGACTTTGGAAGAAGTGGCTTCGCAGCCTCTGATTTTTCCGCGCACCGGCTACACTCGCCAGGTTCTCGATAAGCTCTTCCGTCCTTACCGCTCGCGCGTGCATGTCGCCATGGAATTGCCCAGCATCGGCATGATCAAACGATTTGTCGGCGCGGACGCCGGCGTGTCTTTCATCAGCGAAAGTTTTGCGCGCGACCAGGTAAAAGCCGGCGAAGTGAAATTGCTGAGTGTCGAAGGCGTTGATCTTTGGCGCGAGCTGGGTCTCGTCTACCGGCGCGACCGCAGCCTCCCTCGCGCAGCGCAGGCTCTCATCGGGCTCATTCGCGAACATCGCAAGGGTTCTGACGCGTCAGACCCCAGTTAGCTAAGGCAAGATGTTTTGTTGAAGATTTCAGGGGTGAACGCTGAAGTCCATACTTGAGATTGACCGCGAAATCACATTTTCCTGAATCTGAATCAAATCGGAATCTGCAAACGTCATTCCCAAAGCAGTCAGCACATCTTTTCCGCGCGAAATCACCACCAGTGTTCCAGACCAGTCGTGATTGTCTGCCATGCCCCTGTATTTGTATTCGACCGCAGGCATTCCACCGACGGTAGTTTTCCGCTGCGAAATCAGGCGGTAGTTGTCGTAGATTTCGCGGAGACGTTTTTCCACGCCGGAAGCCGCAGCGTCGAGCGGTTCCTTTGTTTTTTCCTCGCCAACCACCATCAGCGTGGATTCGTTTGACGTGCCCATCGCAACGATTGCGTTCGGCAACGCTTTGCGTGCATCTTCGATCAGTTCCCAGCTTGGCGCTTTGTACATGCGAAAGCCGTGCGTGAAATTCGTGTACTGATTGCCCTGAATCTCTTCTTTGTTCGGCGGCGGCTCTTCTTTCGGAGGAGCGGGAGGAGGAGTGGCCGCGGCAAGTGTGGTGTTCGCCGCTGGCGCGGATGACTTCATGTTCGGCGCGGCAGCGGTGGCCGCAGAATTGTTCGCGGGAATCGAGGGGCGCACGTCCGCGCTGGGAACCTTGTTCTTGGCGGAAACTTCCGTGGCACTTGCCGGAGCTGATGTTGAATTCTGCGCAGGCTCACCGCCGGTTTTCGCCGGCTGCGACGCCGGCTTTGCATCCGCCGGGGCGGGCGAATTGGGAACAATCGCCGCGATCTTGTCCTTCTCGACGAGCACATATCCGTAGTCCGTCTTTACCTTGAACATGTTGTCTTCATACGCGACGATCACGCCGTAAAGCTTTTTCCCGTCTTTAAGGCGTATTTCGTCAGCAGCGGTATGCATTGCGGTTGTAGCGCACAGTGAGACAATCGCCGCACAGACCACGCTGTATTTGAAGGAACTGCGCATAAGCTGAGTATGCGTCGACGCTGGAGCGGCCGCAAGATTCACGCACGCGGACGTGTCCGGCGAGCTACCTCCGCCAAGAGCGCGGCGGCGCGCCCCGCCAGGCGCTCGACATCGGCGAGAAGCTGAGTGATTTTCGTGCGAGCTGCATCCTCCAGCCGCGCATGCGATTGATGGGCGGCCAGCGCTTCTGCCAGGAGGCGCAGCGATTTTCGATGCCGCGGATTGAGCCGTTCCCAAAGGCGCTGCTTTTCGCCGCGATTTCTGCCGAGCCATTCTTCGGCGCTGCCTGCAGGGCGTCCTGCAGCGGGTTCGGCTGGTTTTTCACGGCGAGTTGTTCGTGGATAGAAATGCATTAGTGTTTCTCCGGTTTTAGCGCGGCGAGGGATTCGCAATTCAATTGCCCGCTCGGCTCCACGCGGCCGGTCACTTTCATCGTCCGCGTTTCGTACACAAGCCCGCCGTGGCGATCGTAAACGTCGGGGAAGAGCACGGCTTCGAAAAGCCCGTGCTGGTCTTCGAGCGTGAGAAACATCATGTTACGGTAATTTTTTGCGCCGACGTGCCGGTGTGTCACTGCCCAGCCGCAAAGCGTCACGCGTTTACCGGTGTGCGCGGGCAATTCATCGCTCCAGAGTTCGCCGTTGCGTGGCAGAAAATCGAGCGGATGGCCGCTGACGCAAACTTCGAGCAGTTCGCGTTCATAACGTAATTTTTGTTCGCGCGAATAGTCCGGCGTATCTTCCGGCAGCGCCAGCGTCTCAACACGACAAGCGGCTGAATCGCTGAAAAGGGAAGTGGAGGGTGTTGCAGGCAAAGCCGATTTTTGCGACTGGCTGAAATTCCATTGCCAGAGCAGCGCGGAGCGGGTCGAACGGCCCTGCGCGCTGCTGCCCACTTCGTCGAAAGCGCCGCACTTGATAAGCGCTTCGATTTCATCGCGTTCAATCGTCACGCGCGCCAGAAAATCCTGTAGCGAAGAAAAATCGCCGCCGTTTCGCCGCGCGCGAAGGATGTTGCTGAGTGTTTCCGTGCTTAATCCATGCACTTGCATCAGGCCGATGCGCAGCACTTTTTTTCCGCTGCGTCGCAATTCGACCGTGTACTCCATCCGCGAATGATTCACCGATGGCAGCAATACTTCGATGCCCCAGCGCTTGGCTTCCTCGACGTATGCGGAAACATGATAGAAGCCCGCGCCTGCGCTGCACATCGCCGCGAGAAATTCCGCCGGATGATGCGTTTTCAAATAGGACATGCGGTAGGAAATGTCCGCGTATGTCGCCGCATGAGCCTTGCAAAAGCCGAAGCCCGCGAACTTTTCCACCATCATCCAGGCTTCCTTGCGTTGTTCATTGGTAAGACCCATCATTCCCGCGGTCTCCTCAAATTTGCCGCGCAAACGCTCGTAATCGGCGCGGCCAGAGTATTTTGTGGACGAGCGCCGCACTATATCCGCTTCCATCAGCGATAATTTGCCAATGGCTTGTGCGATCTGCATGACTTGTTCCTGATAAACACAAACGCCCAAGGTATCTTCCAAAATTGGTTTGAGGGATTCGTGGGCGTAAGTAGGTTCTTCCTTTCCAAGCAACCGTTTTACGAATAATTCCTTGGAGCCGTATTCCGCCGCGCCGGGCCGGATAATCGCCAGCGCAATGGCAACTTCTTCCAGCGTTTTAGCTTTCATCATGCGAAGCATGCCGCGCATGGCGGGCGACTCGATTTGAAAAATGCCCAGCGTCCTTCCCGAAGCGATCACGTCACAAGTGGCTGGATCATTTTCCGGAATCGCATCGAAATCTATGTTTCTGGCTTTTGGAAGTGGAGTCATTCCATCCGGCGCAATAGTTTTTTCTTCGATGTCCCCGACTTTCTGTTTTTCGATATTGTCGAGCGCCAGCGACATCGTCGTGAACCCGCGCTGGCCGAGCAAATCCATTTTGATCAGGCCCAGCGCTTCGACGGCGTGCATGTCGTATTGCGCGACGATAATTCCTTTCGCAGCGCGTTCGAGTGGGAGGTATTGCGTCAACGGCCGCGCGGCAATCACCGTTCCGCACGGATGAATGCCCAGATGCCGAGGCGCGTCATCGAGCTTCAGCGCTACTTGCAAAATCGTTTTCCAGGGTTCTTCGTCCACAGGCAGGTCGCGGCATTCCGGCAAACTGCGAATCGCCTGCAAAATGTCCCGCACGGGACGATGCGGCAGCCGCTTGGTGAAGCGGTTTACTTCCATGGGCGGCACGCCGAAGACTTTTGCGATTTCGCGCACGGCAAGGCGGGCATGCATCGTGACGAAGCTTCCGATCATCGCCACGTGCGGCCCTTGCCGGGCCGACGCTACATGTGGCCCCTGCGTTCCGTCTCGTTCACCCCAGCGCTCGTATACGTAATCGAGCAACTCATCGCGTCGCGCTCCGCAAATATCAATGTCAATGTCCGGGCAATCGCCGCGCTGCGCGTTCAAAAAACGCTCGAAATAAAGCCCCCAGCGCAACGGGCACACGCGCGAAATGCCAAGACAATACGTCACCATCGAACTCGCCGCCGACCCGCGCGCCACTGCAGGAATCCCGCGCCGTTTCGCTTCTTCCACGATGTCCCACACCAGCAAAAAGAACGGTTCGAGTCCCCACTTCTCGATGACGCTCAACTCATTCGTTAGCCGCGAAAGCACTTCCGACGTCACCGGCTTGTAAATTTGTCGCGCGCCTTCAAAACACAACTTCCACAAATAGGAAAATGGTGTCTCGCCCTGCGGCACGGGAAATGTCGGGAGGACTAGCTTGCCAAGTTCGAGCTCCAGGTTGCAGCGCTCGGTAATTTCCAGCGTCGCGCGCAGCAGCTCCGGATGGTCCGGGAACAACCGCTTCATTTCTCCATACGGCTTGAACCATGCCTCGGCAGTAGTGATTTCCGCTTTGCTCGATTCTTGAGAGAGCGATGCGCCGACCGTCGTGAGCAACCCGCCTACGCGAACTGCGTTCACAGCACGGTGATGCAGATGTTCTTCGGGTCTTATGAAATGAACGTTGTTCGTCGCGACGAGCGGAATGTTTAAATCGCAACCGAGGCGTTCCGCTTCGCGGAACCATCGGCCGTCGCCCGGCGAAAGACGTTGCACGGCAAGATAAAGCCGGTCGCCCAAAATTCCTTTGAGATTTTTGATTTGCTCGGCACTCTCGGCAGCGGTGTAATTCTTTGCATCCTTGCCGGCGGGAGTTTTGTTTCTCCTCAACAGCGACGCCAGCGCAATCACTCCTTTGCTGTGCCGCGCCAACTCTTCCAACGTGACTGGCCGCCCCTCGTTTTCCGCATCCTCCGTTTTCGGACTCGGCGCGACTGTCCCCATCTGCTGCAGCGTCACCAGCCGGCACAGGTTGCTATACCCCTCTGAGTTCTCCGCCAGCAATACGATCGGTGCGCATCTCTCCAATTTGTCGTCCCGATCGGAGGGCCGAATATTTTTCCCGGGCTGAAGTGAAGGGGCATCTCTTTCATTTTTCTCCCACTCGACATCCAGCTTCACGCCGATGATCGGCTTTATGCCTTTATCCAGCGCCGCTTTATAAAAAGGGATCGCCGCGTACATGCCGTTCGTGTCCGTTAACGCAACGGCGGGCATGCTCGCCTCTATCGCCGCCGCGATAATCTCTTCGGGCGACGGCACCGCCCTCAAAAACGAATAATGACTGTGACAATCGAGATGAACGAACATAAGCGCCCACAACTGGCAAGGAGTGACCAGCCGTTTTCAGGTAGAGGAGTAGGAAGGAAATTTCAGTCAACGGCTATCGCGATAAACATGGCGTCGACAGCACCAGCCCGCCCGGCTTGCTGGCGTAATGCTCGCGCAACTGCAGGCCTTTGCCATAAAAGAGCGAATTCCAGCCGAAACGCTTGCGCGCATTGTCCACGCCGCGATTCAAATACCATCGCCGGTTCGCGTTGTGATCGAACAGTTCATTTTGCCGGCGGTCCAAATCCAGATTCACCACCGTCACGCCGACCAGCCGCACCGCCACACGTCTCGTGAACAATTTCTGGAAAAGCTCCATCGCCGTTGCGTGCAGCGCGCGTTCGTCGTTGCTCGGCTTCGCGAGCCGCAGCGTCTGATGCGCGGAAAAATGGTCAACATAACGAATGCGCAATCCGATGGAGCGCGCTTGCCGTCCGTAATCGCGCAGCGTCGAGCCGACGCGCTCGCAAAGGTATTCGATCAAGTCGCGCAGAAATTCCGTGTCGATCGTGCCGCCTTCGATGGTCGTCTCGCGCGAAATGGATTTCGGCGTTGCCGGCAGCAGCACTTCGCGGCCATCGAGTCCCCGCGCGCGTTCCCAAATCTGCCCGCCAATCACTTCGCCAAACGCCGCTTCCAGCGCCGGACGCGGCACGCGGCTCAATTCCGCAATGGTCGTCACGCCGCGCTCGGCCAGCATCGAAGCGTGCACATGCCCGATGCCGTGCAATTTCTCCACCGGCAGCGGCGCCAGAAATTCCTGCTCCGTTCCCGGCGCAATCAATTTAAATCCGCGCGGCCGCTCCAGCCGCGACGCAATCGCCGCCACGACTTTTGTCCGCGCTGCGCCCACGGACACGCTCAATCCCGTCTGCTGAAACACGTCCATCTGCAGCCGCAGCACCGTCCCGCGATAATCCGGATACAGCCGCTCCGTCCCTGCAAAGTCCAGATAAAAATCGTCCAGCGCCGCGGTTTCCACAGCCGGCGTATATGTCTCCAGGATCCGCCGCACGCGCTCCGCGTAATCGGCGTAGTGTTCATATTGGCCGGGCACGACAATTGCCTTCGGGCAAAGCCGCATGGCCTCGCGAAAGGTCATCGCCGTCTTCACGCCCTGCAGCTTTGCTTCGTAGCTTGCCGAAGCCACCACGCCGCGCCCCACCAGCACCGGCTTGCCGCGCAGCTTCGGGTTCAGCACCTGCTCGACGGACGCAAAGAACGCGTCCACATCCACATGGACGATGTTGGGGATGGGGGTGGGCGGAAGAGAATCGCTGCAGGAAGGCGCTGGCTGGGCCTCGGAAGGCTCTACAGGCTCCGTCGGCAGTGAAAGGTCATTGGGGCTGAGGTTCGGGAATACGGTTTCGACACAGGCTTCCATAATCGCTCCCGGCGAGGACCACGGAGGCTGCTCGATTCGACGGGTGGCGCCCGGCTCGTGAGAGCCTGTACGGCAATGGAACCGAGCGCCACTTTCACCCGTGCCTGTTGTTCAATGCACGGGCCCGTTCCCGTTTTCCTCTACCGCAAACGAGTATAGCGAACAAAAAGCGAAAGTCAAGGAGTTCTATTCCTAGATAGAGCCAGATTTGCGGTAAGGCACGACTAGGCATCTGGAATTGATTCATGTCTAGCTCCGGCGCTTCCCACTCGGTGCTCAGGGCAGATGGCGTAGCGTCAGCGGAGAGCCGACGACAAACAGCGAGCCATCAGGAGAGCGGCGAGCCACAAAAGAGGGCCGTTAGCCCGGAAGAAACGCACATTCCGAAGCGCTGTACGCTAGACTCTTGGCAT